>Ga0247842_10000099_pt1 | contig 194283 bp, 184 predicted proteins | sample LaCruzMarch2015__3_FD_192411 | JGI IMG/M metagenome (GOLD analysis project Ga0247842, IMG submission 192411) | Freshwater microbial communities from meromictic Lake La Cruz, Castile-La Mancha, Spain - LaCruzMarch2015_19m | ecosystem: Environmental > Aquatic > Freshwater > Lake | place: Spain... | reverse complement strand
GATCTGATTTTTGATTATAAAACTCATCCAAAATCAAAGAGATATCTTTTTCAATATCTTTTTTAACGATAATACTTAAAGAAAAATCGCTCATTCCTATATTTATCTTGAACAGCTTTCTCCTTCCGGCAAATCCGCCTCGGAACAGGTAGTAATGGAACAATTAAGCTCATTCGATTCGCAAACCTTGGCCCGGCAAGCCTCGTCTTTGTCCGGATCGCATAAGGGAATATTGGAAGCATTGCGATCCAAGATTTTATAATCGGTTTTTGTCCCGTCGTCCTCCGTGCGGATAAAGCAATTATCCACCGCTCTATCGCAAGAAACCTCAATTGTCATCTGGTAATCCTTTACAATGACATATTTATAAAAAGTGTAGCCGACAGAAGCGATGATTAAAATAGCCAGGATAAACAATAAGATTTTTGATTTTTTGTCCATAAGTTTAATTATATGCCTAGGGGTAAAATAGCACAAGGCGCTTTCAGCCCAAACGAAAACGCGCCGGGGTTTGAAACCACGACGCGTTGTTAGCCGAGAACTGCTCGGAGCAGGTACTTGGCAAGGTACGCCAGGGTGCCAGCAATCGGCAGCCAAGCGACATTGCAGATGAGGTGAGAGATGAGAAATAGACCAAAAACTTTCGGACTCCGCAGATTGACCTTCTTGTGATACAGAAAGTTCATTGCGTAGAATGAATCCTGCCACATACTGAAGCAAACGAACCCCAGCACGTTGGACAGCCAACGACGGACACGCAACAGTTTGCGAACCAGCGCCAAGAGACAGACGACGAAGCGTCTAACCCGGCGATGAAGCAAACGAGCGTAGCGCGATGACCAGATGATGGACTCGGAATCACGCAGGTGCGTAAACCAAGACATTAGCGTCCAATCCAGTTCGGTGGCATTGTTGGTCAGGATGTAGGCAATGTTCAAGATGAGCGTTATCACGATCATTATCACACTACCCTGCCACAAACCCCAGACGCCCAGAACGGTCGGATAGAGAATGTAGTTGCACCAGGAGTCAATCGCCTTCCATAGACAGAAGCCAGCAATTTGATTCGCCGTAATCCGTCCCTCTTTTTGTTCTTGCCGACCCTTACGAAAGGCGCCAAACAAGAACAGAACAAAAGAAGAAAGCAAGAAAGCTACAATAACGGTCCAGTCATTCATTGTCTGGCACCTCCTTTCTAAAATAGTTACAACGATCAAAAAATCGCTACTTTAAGTGTAGCATATATATGTTTTAAAGTCAAGGTCTATTTTGCGCCCAAAAACAAGAGGCTTTCTTCGATGAATTTCTTCATATCAAGCTTCTTAGCCCAGATCAGTTTTATTTTTTCCAGTTTATCCGCCAAGGCAGGATAGAACAGCTTCTCCTCTCTTTCGGTAATTTCTATAAATTCCGGCTGATTCAAAATGATGACATTGAAAATTTCCGATAGCTCCCAAAGCGGTCCAGAATTAACCCTATATTTTTTGGCAATTTCGGGTAATTTAGCATTGCAAAAATCAAAAAAAGCAAAATGCAATGATTCATGAAAAGCGACCTCCAACATGTCTAAACCATCCTTTTTGTAATAGACCTGAAAAGTACCAGATTCTGTCCAACGCGGATTGCAATTAAAAATGGATAAATAGCCTTTGTAGTTTTTTTCACTTAAATCTTCGCCAAAAATATTTTTTACAGCAAGCCAAAACATATCCTGCTTTTCAACAAGAATCTTATTTATCTGCTCAAGCTTTTCTGATAATTCTTTTTCATTAGTAAAATAAAAATCGTCAATGTATTTCCTGTAATTGTCTTGATTGATACCAGGATGATCTTTTCTTATCTTTCCACCAAAATCCGCCCCGGCCATAACCAGATCTTTAAAATCTAGATATATTTCTTTATCTAATTGCTTGTTTAATTCTATTTTCATCTAAAAACAAGGATTATATAACCAATCCTAGTAATTTCTCCAAAGCGCGCTCTAACAATCTGTCGCCTATCACTCCCCAATCAAAGTATTTCTTAATATCTTTCGGATCTATCAGCTTGATTTCCGTGATATCACCGTCCGGATCAGAAACAAAATCCCCAATCGGTTCTACCAAACAAACTGACCTAGTCTGGGTATTGATTTTCCCCGGCTCAAAAATATCTATGTAACCGATAAGTTCTTGCTCAATCACCCTCATATTTGTTTCTTCCAAAATTTCCCTTATCACGGCATCAGCCAGACTTTCTCCCGGCTTAACACTCCCACCCGGCGGTGACCAGTAACCTTTTTTGGGAGTATGGACGATCACCAGTTTGTCGTTGTAAAAACAATAAGCGTGCACACCGCTAACTTTTTTATCGCCTAATTCACCCTCCTTATCAATATCGTAATAAGTATAATCGAGCATTTGCCCGGAACGGTTTTTGAAGGTTGAATCGATTTTCATCGGTTGGTATTTTTAACAAAATTACTCTCTACTTCATATATATCAATTCCAAAAATATTTTTAAACTTACTATTAAAAGATTTTTTATAATAAACCTTATCCAATATTTTAAGCAACATAATCAATTTATCTAAAGAATATTTTTTTATCAAATAATTAACAAATAAGCAGGAAAAACTATATGCATCGGAACCAGAATATTTATTCCATCCATACTGAGTGGATATCTTAGAAACATAATTTTCTTCAAAATTAAAATCTTTAATCGAATATTTATCTGTCTGTTTTGAAAAATACATTGCCAATCCTTCGTTAAGCCAAAGAGGTATAGCATGGCCATTGGCGCTCGCCATAATGAAAACGTGGGCTATTTCATGTTTTAAAATCAAAGGAAATTCATCTCGTGAATGAGAGCTTTGATTTTCAAATGCTTCAGGGTCAAGAATGTCTATTTCTTTTTTTCCATTATTCATATTACCCACTTCCCAATCCTTTGTAGGTCGATTTAATTTAGTATTAAAACTTTCCCGGGAATCATGGAGCACTATGGTAACATGAGGATAATTCTTCAGTTTAAATAATGATTCCATTTCAGAAAAAAAGCGACCTGCATCGTTTTTGACAAGTTCAATATATTTTGGACTCCCTTTTACGGTTATATCATTCATATTTTTTTCATTGTAACATATAAAAAATGGGCGGTAAAGGAATAAATTCCCTTACCGCCCAAGCCACTAATCCGATACCCAAAACTACTTATTGCAGCCCGAATTGTGGCACGAAACACACTGACAACCCTTGCAGCCGACAGACATGGCCTTAAGAGCTCGCGCGGTTTCGCTGTTCCCGTTGAATCCCCGGCTTAAAACTTCGCCAGGATCCAAAAAGAACTCCGATGAAAGATCGCGCTCGTTCATGGTTTCCTCCTTTCATAAAGATGAGAAATGAAGAGCTGGAATATTAACCAAGAATATCAGCTAATATTCTTCCTGAATATTATCCCATTCCTTAACAACCTTGCCAATATCGGTGTAATTTCTCTATTGGAAAAACCGGTTTTTTCAGCCACAGAACAAACTGTGAATGTACCAGCATCTTTAAGAAGCAGGACAAACCCAATACCTTTCTCCGTCAAGCACTGCAGTTTGCCGCCATAAAATACGATGTATCTCCCGTCTTCTTCCTCCCTTATTACACAGCGCTTGTTGAATTCCAACGGTTCCGAAATTCCAATGAGGACATCTTCGGAGATTGATGCGCCGATAAGTATACGGTTGAGATCCGTAATTGGTTCAGTCATATACATATCCGGACCATTATACTGCCCGCACATCGTGCGCGCAGACATACGACATCCGCCCTCGCATATTGTTATCGCTCCGCATGATTGGCATTTGTCGGGCAAGATTGATGGCAAAGACCATTCCTCCATATTCTTCCAAACATCTGAAAAACGATCTGGCAAAACATTTCCATATACCTTGTCTGAATGGATACACGGTCTCATGTCGCCAAATGGAGAAATAGCACAAGACGAGACAGCGGCAGAGCACATACGATTGCCGAAAAAACGCATAAATCTGTGTTCCTCTTCCTTGTTGAATAAACATCTTGCAATCGGTTCCAGAACATCTACATTCATAGATAATTCCTCTCCGATTCTCACAAGCTCAAGGAGACAAGATTTGCATTCTTCTGGAGAAAGACATAGTGGAACTGCTGATTTGTACGAAGGTACAACCGGTCCGGCGCAAAATGTTCTAACACCCAGTTCTTTCGCAATACAAGCAGTTTCCCACATCGTCTGAAGATTAAGATTGGAAACAACCATGTTTGTCGAAACTGGAATATTTGAACCATTTAGCAGCCTAATACCATTTTTTGTAGCTTCAAAGTCAGACCCACAACCAGCAATTGATTCATGAAGACTTTCGGGTCCAAGCAAGGAAATAAGAGCATGATCCAAGCCATTTTTAGCTAAAATCCTTGCATCATTTTCCGTTATCAAGACACCATTACTGTTTAACCCGACTTCCATTCCTAGGTTATGAGTATATGCAATCAGCTCAAATAAAACTTCTTTTCTGAGCATAGGCTCTCCCCCAGTGAAGGTAATGAGGCCTACTCTTGCTTCATGAAGTTGGTTAATGATAGATAAAAATTCGTCTAAACATAACTCCTTCGTGGTAGAAAAGTCATTGGCATTTCGCCAATAATTGTAACAATGGCGACAACACTGATTGCAGTGTTCAGTCAATTCAATCTGAACATCCAACGGAGACTTAAGCCTCTTCATGGCACAATCCCCCTTTCCCTGTTAAAGAACAGTTATTTGATTCCCCGCCAACCAAAGTGGCGTTCTATTTTTGATTCTAACATTAACCAATACACAATGCAATTATGTCAATCTCTGGCTTGATTTTATTGAGAAGTGATAGATAATAATAAACATATGAACAAACCATTTCCACAAGATAAGGAATATGAGCTGTCTCTAATAAAAGCCGACGATAATTTGGCTTCTTTGAAAGATTACATAGGAGAATATATAGAAAAAGCGGCAAAAACAGTGAATGATAGAGGTCCAGAAAAGATAGACCCAAAAGCTCTTAAAAAATGCCTATTAGACAAATTATCGATCATAGTAGATCGCTATTTAAAAAATGGAGGAGATAAAAAAGACTATAAATTCTGCACTTATTTCAGCTGGTACTTAAAAGAGGAAATAAATAAAACAGAAGAATAATCTTGCAGTAAAAACTGACTATTTTACCCCGGCCAGGAATAAGTCATACGCATTTCGTCCCCGACCGGTTTGTCGAGACTTTTAAAACCAAGACGGCGGTAAAGCTTGATGGCCGGCAGATTTTTCTTGTGTACTTCCAGATATAAAGTTTTTAAATCCAGCTCGGTCTTAGCCACTTGAATCAGATGTTGCAATGCTTCCCGGCCTAAACCTTGCCCGCGGTATTCTTCGTCGCCAATCAGGATAAAAATCTTAGCCGAACGTTTAATTGGGTCAATTTTAAACAAACCCATAAAACCGATCGGTTTATTTTCCGCCATAATCGTAAAAAATTTCTTAAGGCCGGCGGTGGCTTCTTTTTCATATTGATCAAACCAAGCCGTTTGTTCCGCCTCGGTCGTCAAATGATCAACCGTGCCATAAACATAAAGAGCGGCCGCGCGGTTATTGAGCCAAGCGACGCGATATGAGATATCTTCTCTTTTATGACGGCGGAAAGAAAGCATGGATTAATTATAAATTAAAAATTAGAAATTACTAATGGAAGAGGGTGTCATTCCCGCGAAAGCGGGAATCTTATCTGATTAAGAAATAAGATCCCGGGTCAAGCCCGGGATGACATAAACGCAGATTGCTTCGTCGGGTACTCCTCGCAATGACCCCAGTAGCAGAAAATACGAATCTGGATTCCCGTTTTCACGGGAATGACCCCACTTCACTAAAGCTACGCGGGGCGCAGCACAGGGATGATATTCGAATAAAATTTAAGAGTTCTGACCAAAACCGCGTTTGACCCTCTTGGTCATAATACGATTATGCGGGATATTCTTGAGCAGAAAATCTACTACCTTCTCGGTTTCCTCTTTGCCGGAACAGCTGAAGACGTCGCAGGCGACAAAGCCTTTTTCCGGCCAAGTGTGGATGGAAATATGGGAAGCGGTCAACAGCAAAAAGCCAGTCACTCCTTGTGGCTGGAATTTATAGAACGAATTGTTCAACACGGAAATGCTGGTGTTCTCTAGCGAGCGAGTCAAAATGTTCTGCCAAAAATCGATAGAATCAATTTGCTGAGCATCGCAACCGAAAAGATCTAGCAAAATATGAAAACCATTTGAGCTTGAATTTTCCAATTTTCATTTTGCAGCTTCTTAGGGCTGGAATTAAATTTGCGGTTAAAATTGTCAAAAAACTGACACAGCAAGTTTAGCATGCTTGTCAAGCAGATGCAAGGGAATTATCCACTTTTGTAGTCAAAAGTCCGTAAAGTCTCAAAGTCTATAAAGTCGGAATTCAAATGCATTTCACTTTTGACTTTATGGACTTGATGGACTTTCAGACTTATAAGCCTTCCTCCTTAAGTTCTTCAATTAACTTCTTCGCTTCGCGGGAAAGTTTGGCGGGCGTTTTGACGATTACCTTCACCATCAAATCGCCGCGCTTGCCACTGCGCGACGGCACCCCGCCCCCGCGCACCCGCAAGATTTCGCCGGAAGAGATACCGGCCGGAATCTTCAAGGTTAAATCACCATCTAAAGTTTTGATTGTTTGCTCCCCGCCCAAAATCGCTTCAGTCAATTTGACCTCCAGATTCATTTCCAAGTTAGCGCCAAATCGGCGAAACAGCGGGTCGGCCGTGACATAGATTTTAACATACAAATCACCGGGCAAACCGCCAGACAAAGCTTCACCCTGACCGGATAAGCGGACCATCTCGCCATTTTCAATACCCGACGGAATATTGACTTTAATTTCTTCGCTTTTTTTCAGCACGCCTGGTCCGCCACAGAGACTGCATTTTTTCTCTGGCACTTCACCTCGGCCAAAACAAGCATCGCATTCGCGCGCCATAGCAAATGAACCAAAGATGGAACGTTTAGTTTCGCGGATCTGACCAGTCCCCTTGCAAGTCGGACATTTTTTCATTGACGCGCCCGGCTCGCCACCCAAACCGCGACAGCGATCGCAGACACCGACTTTGGATAGAAGAATTTTTCGTTCCACGCCAAAAACCGATTCGGCAAACGAGATTTCAATATCCACCGAAATATCGCGTCCGCGTTTCGCCCGTCCCCCACCCCGACCGCCACCGCCGAACATCTCGCCGAAAATATCACCCAGATCAAACTCAAAACCCTGACCGCCGGCATTCTGGAAACCGGAAAAATCAAAACCGCCAAAGCCTCCGCCTGGCCCGCCGGAAAAGCCCCCCTGATTGCCGTTATATGACCCAAATTGGTCATACTGCGCCCTTTTTTGGTCGTCAGAGAGGATTTGATAGGCTTCGCTGATTTCCTTGAATTTCGCCTCATCCCCGCCCTTTTTATCCGGGTGGTACAAATGAGCAAGCTTGTGAAAAGCTTTCTTTATTTCATCCTTGGATGAGTCCTTTTTTATCCCTAGGGTTTCGTAGTAATTTTTCATTATTTTAGTCTGAAAGTCCGTAAAGTCTCAAAGTCTATAAAGTCGGAATTCAAATGCATTTCACTTTTGACTTGATGGGCTTGATGGACTTTCAGACTATTTATTTTATTTCGTTTCCGCATCGCGAACTTTTCCTTCCGGACCGGCCGTATCTTCCGGTTTCTTATCACTCGCCGTTTGCTGATTAGCTTTCGCCATCGCTTCGCCGATTTTCATCAGTTCAGCCGAAAGTTCGCTGGAACCTTTTTTAATCGCTTCCAGATCGGTACCATCTTTAATCGTTTTCAAGCTATCGATTTTCGCCTGGATGCCGGACTTCAAATCATCAGCGATTTTTCCTTCGGCATCTTTCAATGCTTTTTCGGACGAATAAATCAGCTGATCGGCATTGATGCGGACTTCCACCGCTTCCTTTTTCTTCTTATCTTCTTCAGCATGCGCTTCGGCATCTTTCTTCATTTTTTCAATATCATCTTTGGACAGGCTGGTCTTGGCTTCAATGCGAATAGATTGTTCTTTGCCAGTTGTCTTGTCTTTCGCTTTGACGCTTAAAATACCGTTGGCATCCAAATCAAAAGTAACTTCCACCTGTGGCAAACCGCGCGGAGACGGCGGAATGCCATCCAAAATGAAGCGTCCAAGCGTCTTGTTGTCCACCGCCATTTCGCGTTCGCCTTGCACAATATGGATTTCCACCGACGTCTGATTATCCGCCGCCGTGGAAAAAATCTGCGAACGAGAAGTCGGAATTGTCGTGTTGCGTTCCAAAAGTTTAGTCGCCACCCCGCCATAAGTTTCAATGCCAAGCGACAGTGGTGTCACATCAAGCAAGAGAACGTCTTTGACATCGCCTTGGAAAATACCGCCCTGGATAGCCGCGCCCACCGCTACCACTTCGTCCGGATTAATGGAACGATTCGGTTCTTTGCCGAACATTTTTTTGACCGCTTCCTGAATGGCCGGCATACGGGTCTGTCCACCAACCAAAATCACTTCATTGATTTCGCTAATTTTGTAACCGGAAGCGTCCATCGCCCGCTTGGTGATTTCGATGGAACGATCAATGTATTTCTGCGTCAAAGTTTCCAATTCGGCGCGCGTGAATTTCATCAGTAAGTGCTTCGGACCGTCCTGATTGGAGGTAATAAACGGAATATTGATTTCTGTTTCCATCACGGTGGACAATTCGTGCTTGGCTTTTTCGGCCGCTTCTTTCAAACGCTGAAGCGCGAGCTCATCTTTCGTAATATCAATACCGTTTTCCTGGCGGAATCGATCATTGATAAAATGAATAATATCCTGATCAATATCCTCCCCGCCCATATGCGAGTCGCCATCAGTCGCCTTCACTTCAATCGATTGGTCACCTTCCGCGCCGGTAATATCCAAAATGGAAATATCAAAAGTTCCGCCACCGAAGTCGTACACAGCGATTTTCTCATCCTTTTTCTTGTTGAAACCGTAAGCCAAAGCCGCCGCGGTCGGTTCATTAATAATGCGACGCACCTTGAAGCCGGCAATCTCACCCGCATCCTTGGTCGCCTTGCGTTGGGAGTCGTCAAAATAAGCCGGGACAGTAATCACCGCTTCTTCAATCTTTTCGCCCAGCTTAGCCTCGGCATCATGCTTCAATTTCTGCAAAATCATCGCTGACACCTCTTCTGGTCGATAAGATTTATCGCTCATTTTCACTTTTACTCCGCCATCGTCAGATGCTTCAATCGCAAACGGCACGTTACCTTTGTCTTTCTGGACATTCGGATCATTGAACGGATGACCCATCAAACGCTTGATGCCATAGATCGTGTTGGCCGGATTGGTAATGGCTTGGCGTTTGGCGAGCATGCCAACCAGCCGTTCGCCGGCTTTGGACATCGCCACAATAGACGGTGTCGTGCGCACACCATCATTATTTTCGATTATTTTCGGCTCTCCGCCTTCCACATAGGCCATGGCGGAATTAGTCGTACCCAAATCAATACCTAAGATTTTTGCCATAATTTTTTATTGATTAAACTTTTAATTTTTTAGACCTTTTTTATAAATTTTGTATTGTCATTGCGAGCGGAGCGAAGCAATCTGCGTTTAGCGGTTTTATCCTAGATTCCCGCCTGCGCGGGAATGACAATGCTGATACAGATTGCTTCGGATTGCCTGCCTGCGCAGGCAGGCCTCGCAATGGCAATCGAATTCATTTCTAATTTTTAATTATTAATTTTAAATTGTCCGATTCTAACCTGCGCCGGTCTGATGACCCGATCACCCAAACGATAGCCTTTCTTAATCACTTCCAGCACTTTATCATCATCATTCTTTTTATCGGTCTCAATTTCACCTACACTTTCGCTGGTCGCCGGATCAAAAATTTGCCCAAGCGGATCTAATTCGGCCAAACCGTGGTCGCGGAAAACGACAAGAAGCTGGCTATGAATATATTCCACCCCCTTGCGCCAATTCTCCGGCACGCTGGCCCAAGCTTCTTTATTAGCAAACGCCATCGTAAAACTATCAGCCAACTGGATTAAATCATTTAAGACATCCGCTTTGGCATATTTGCTGGTTTCCGCGCGCTTTGTTTCTTCTTCTCTTTTAAGGTTCAAGTAATCGGCTTTGGACCGTTGCCAGCCCGCTAGATATTCCTGTTTTTCGGCTTGGCACGCTTTCAATTCTTGACGAAGCTTTTTCAATTTGCTTTGCAAACCAGATATTCCTTCTTCATCTTCCTCAGACACGATATCGGCTTCATCGGTGAAAGAAATATCATCGGCCACTTCATCTTTTTTAGGCTCATCTTTATCCATGATATTTAGTCTTAAAGTCTATAAAGTCTGAAAGTCCTTAAAGTCAGAATCCAATGCATTTCACTTTTGACTTTACGGACTTGATGGACTTTTGGCTGGCTGATAAATAGTCTCAAAGTCTATAAAGTCGGAATTCAAATGCATTTCACTTTTGACTTTATGGACTTGATGGACTTTTGACTATCTATTTATTTTAAACGACCAGTCACGGCTTGAGAACTCCCGCTGTTGACTATTTTATGTTCTAATATGTATTATAGGTTTCTTGATTATAATACTTGATTAAACTAAAGTCTAGTACAAATAGGCCTTAACCAAAATAAATGCCTTAAGGCATTTATTTTGGTTAGAAACTCTTAACTTCTAACTATTAACTTTTAACTCATTTTAGTCCCCTATCGTACTCTGCGCTTCCACGGAAAAACGAACAAGTTCCGGATCACCTTGGGTAGTTAAGCGAATTACATCAATTTTATGATCAAAAGCGCGATCACCGTTATCATTATGAATAGTCAAATAATAAGTCTCGCCGTCAATTATCCCACGTAATAAAGGAACCTGAACCAGTGTCTGCTCCCCCGCCGGCAGATAATAAGCACCTAAGATTTTTCCGGGTGTGTCATTATTATTGTCATGAACCGCTAGCCAGCCCGCCTCGTCCATCTGCACCCGTTTGACCAGAACCACACCACCCGGCAATTGCGTGTCTAAATCAAAATAAGTTTTCGCTTCTTTGGTTACCGGCAATTTATAATTAGTCAGGGAACCGGTAGTTTTAGTTTCGCCATTAGGATTTTGTATCGGCGCCAAGGCCGTTTTTTGACCAAACAAAGCATAGCCCACGCCTAAGCCCAAAATAACGCCGATAATCAGGTAAAGCCACTTACGATAAACATTCATCTTATTAATCCTCTTGGCGGCTAAATTAAGCTCTTCTTGAATGTTGTTCATACCTATAGCTTACCCCTTTAATCTGGCGATTTCAAATGTTTGTAATATATGTCATTCCCGCCCCCGATCGTAGCCGAGGGTAAACTCCGGCGGGAATGACACAGGATACAGGTAAAAAGCAAACGCCCGAAAGAGAAATCTCTATTCGGGCGTCAGTACCACTGGAAGGAGTAAAAATGCTTGCGCGCCTAGCTAGCGGCGTAGTTCTTGATTTCGCCGACACCATAGCGCGGACGGTACAATCCGGTCGGATGAGGTTTGTCCTTGGAGTCAAAGATAAACTCATACAGAAATGAGCCGATCGGATACCACGAACATTGGGGCATAGGGCATCTCCTTCGCGCAAAGATCAAGGCTAAAAAACAGCCAGACGACTAGCGTACCACAGAAACAAAAAAAATGATAGTGGTGGTGTATGTCATTCCCGCGCAGGCGGGAATGACATAAATACAGATAAAACTAAATCTCACCCCGTAAATAAGCTTGCCTGATTTCCAGCGGGAATTTTTCGATTGAATAGCGCAACATCGTGCGGGGCATCTTTTTATAATGCTTTTTCAGCCAAGCGGTTAAATTGGCTACTGACATTTTACCCATTTCCCGAAGCATCCAACCGACGGCTTTATGAATCAAATCATGCTTGTCGTTCAGCAAGATTTCGGCCAACGCCTTGGTCTCGGTAAACTGTTTTTTCTTAATAATGAAATAAAGGGTGGAAATAATGGCAATGCGCCGTTCCCATAAATTTTTTGATTTGGCCAGTTTGTATAGAACATCCCTTCTATCTAATCTGAAGGACCGTCCTTCAGATTTTTGAGAGAGATAATGGCCGACTATCTTCGGTGCCGAGGTATCTACTAAATCCCAGTTGTTTATCCACTTAGTATGTTTGAGATAAAATTTGTAAACTTTCGTTTGTTCCGCTAAATCTCCTTTTTCATACTTTCCCACCAAAATAAACAAAGCAATTTGACGCTCCTCATGATATGGCGAACAAATTAAAACCTCCACCTCTTTCCAAAAATCACTTTTACTGTCAAGGGTTCCCCTTGACAGTAAATATTGTTTGGCGATTTTACGGGCGGTGGGAACATTAAAACCTAGAAACTTATCACCATAGCCATAATCACCCTTGCTGGTTTTGAAAAACCAGAGGCTGTTTTTTGCGCGAAGCGGATCAGCCAAAGAACGGATGTGTTTTTGGATAGGCAGAATCGACATAATCAAAATATAAATAAAAATGGTCCGCTTTCCAAAAAAGAAAAGCGGACCGGTCTTTCGTCATACCCCAAGGGCAAGCGAGTGTATCTGCGAGATTCTCGCGCGGACAACCACAAACCTGGTCGGCTATCTCCCATCGAGGAAGGCAAATTCTCTGGAGTGGAGAGCAGATCGAAGGTTTTGGGGCTTTTCCCAAAGGAGGAGGGATGTTCGGCGAAAGACCAGTCCTGATAGTATCTTACAGTAAAACCAGCTTAAACGCAAGCTTAACCGAGTTACTTGGCAGCCAGGCTGCCAAGTAAAATTCGGTAAAAAAATAGAGCCCCCGATGACATTTTAAGTCAAAGGGGGCACTGGCTGGACTTCTTTGAGTTCCAGGAGGAGAAGACACGACAAAATGAGCATCTACGAAACCTCAAGGAGGAGTGGACCGCCTATGGCCAGACGGGACCAATTTACGAAAAACGATACGCGTTAGAGGTTTCCTGAAGCTATCCCAAAGACCAGTCCGAGACCATTATAACATAGTTTAGGAAAATCAAAATCCTCCGTTTTGAATGGAAGATTTTGGTGACCATGTGTCATTCCCGCGCAGGCGGGAATCTAGGTTTGTATTCGAATAGAATCTAGATTCCCGCCTGCGCGGGAATGACACCAAAAAGAATAAAATATTAAACGGAGTAAACTAAAATTCCCCACCAGAGATAGGTGGGGAATTTATTTTAACGTTTAGACCATTGAGGAGATTTGCGGGCCTTTTTGAGACCGAACTTACGGCGTTCCTTGGCGCGCGGATCGCGGGACAATAATTTTTTGACTTTCAAAGTTTTGCGCAAGGTCGCATCGGTTTTCTCCAACGCGCGGGCGATAGCCAAACGCAGAGCTTCCGCTTGCGAGTGGATACCACCGCCGGCGATGTGAGCCGTAATTGAGTAAACTTTTTCCAAACCCGCCACAACTGTCGCCTCTTTGACAATCTGTCTTAATTCGGCCGTCGGGAAATAAGTCTCCAAAGTTTTACCGTTGACGGTAAAAGTGTCTTTGCCACCCTTGGTTAGACGCACACGCGCCGAACTCGTCTTACGGCGACCCAAAGCTTCAATGTATTTATTTTTTTCTTTAGAATCCATAATTTTGATTAGAGTAAAGTGTAAAGAGTAAAAAGTAAAATTAAATTAACAATGCATTTTCTTCGCTTTACTCTTATTAATGTCTGTCTATTCGCTAATTATTAAATTTTTCAGGCGAATCGGCTTCAATTTATTATTCGGCAACATCCCCGCCACCGCCATTCTAATCAGTTCACTGTAACCTTTTTTCGCCGCCGTCGTCGCCAAAGAAGTTTTAATCAAACCGCCCGGCATCCCGGTATAATGCTTATGATAACGCTTGGTTAATTTATCATTTATCACTTTAACTTTGGACGCATTGATTATTTTGACCGTCAGAGCGCTGACCAGATTGCGCTCAAAATCCGGGGTAGTTTTTCCACCCAACAAAACCGCCACCTCCGACGCTACTCGTCCGATCGCCTTGCCTTCTGCATCTAAAATGTATTCCGCCTTTGCCATAATTTTATTTAAACTAATTCAATAATCGCCATCGGGCTGCCATCGCCTAAACGTGACGGTAATTTAATAATCCGCGTATAACCGCCAGCGCGATCAGTATATTTTGACGCAACGTCTTTAATCAATTTAGCCGTAATCACCGCATCCCCCGCTAGACGAGAAATGATTAAGCGTCGAGAGGCCACATCACCCTTTTTCGCCCGAGTAATGATTTTTTCAATAAAGGGGCGCAATTCTTTGGCTTTCGCTTCGGTCGTTTTAATCTTGCTATTTTCAATCAGAGATTTGGTCAAAGAACGCAATAAAGCCTTACGCTCATCGCGGGTTCGTCCTAGCTTGCGGTTTTTGGAATGGTGTTGCATTTTGGTTATTTCAGCGTAATACCGTAATTATTAAGGGCTTTTTTGATTTCTTCTATGCCTTTTTCGCCCAAGCCGGCAATCGACATTAAATCATCTTCCTTCTTGCGAGTCAATCCGCCCAAGGTCCGGACACTGGCATTAGCCAAAGCCTTCATGGTGCGAACCGACAAGTTCAAATCTTCAATCCTGGTCTTCAAGATATCCTCTTGTTTTTCCGGATCATCATCGGTCACGCGATTTTCATCCGCATTTCCTACCAAATCTGATTTTTCTTCGATTTCTTCCTTAAAGCCGATAATCGCTTTGAGCTGAATAATCATCGTTTCGATAGATTTTTCCAACGCTTCACGCGGAGTAATGGAACCATCGGTTTCAATAAAAATACGCAACTTATTATAGTCCGTTCGATTACCGACGCGCATGTGTTCCACTTCATAACTGACTCGGCGAATCGGCGTAAAAATAGCATCCGTCACAATCGTGCCGATATCAACTTTATCTTTGCTTAAAACTTCTTTAGGGATATAGCCCAGACCTTTCTCAATCTTAATTTCAACATCCAAGTTTGCCTTGCCGGTGACGGAACAGAGATAAAGATCTTTATTGGTAACTTCCACATCACCCGATACTTTGATGTCGCCGGCCGTGACCGTTTCCTTCGGGCCCTTAACTGTCAAATTAACGGTGCGCATTTCATCACCCACCACCTTAAATCGAACCTTTTTGAGATTAAGAATAAGAGTAATGACATCTTCCTTCACCCCATCAATGGTGGAAAACTCATGACTGACACCGTCAATTTTGATTGACGTAATGGCAAAACCGGGGAGAGACGACAAAATAATCCGGCGCAGGGAATTGCCCAAGGTATGGCCATAGCCGGGATATAAACCCTCGATTTCGTAGATGCCGGTATATTCCCCCTCTTCCATAATCACCGGTTTGGAAGGTAAGATGATATTAAATTCTGGCATGATTTGATAATTAAAAATTAGTAATTAGAAATTAAAAATTGAAAATTTTAAAAACTAGATAATTTTAAACGATTAATTTGATTAGACGCGACTATAGAATTCCATAATCACCTCGAAATTCAAATTGGGTTCCTTGTCTTTATAAGAAGGCAAACCCTTAACGACTGCCTCAAATTTGCCAGTATCGACGACTAGCCAATTTGGAGCAATATGATTTTTAATTTTTTCACTTAATTCGCGAAAAATTCCATTATCTTTGCTGTTCGGGCGAATGCTGATAACATCATCCGCTCGGACTTGATAAGAGGGAATGGTGACCCGACGTCCGTTAACCATAATGTGCCCATGGGTACAAGCTTGACGAGCAAAAGCGCGCGACGGAACCAAACCCATGCGGAAAACGACATTATCCAAACGCCGTTCCAGAGCTTGATACAAACTCGCCGTCGGCATCTCTGCTTTTTTCGCCGAGGTAGCTTTAATGTAGTTGACCAATTGCTTTTCCGACACACCGTAAGTATATTTCGCTTTTTGCTTTTCAATCAGCTGGGTGCCGTATTCGCTCATCGGCCGGCGACCCTTTTTGCCCTTACCATAAATACGCTTATCGGTGCCAGACACAGTAAATTTCGTCCCTTGAGTTTTAGGGAAGATACGATCTCCGAGACGACGCGCGATTTTATATTTTGGGCCAACTTTCATAAGATAATTTAAAATTGATAATTAAAAATTAAAAATGAGGAAACGGGTCGGATTAGATTCTGGGTTCAATTTTTAATTTCTAATTTTTAATTGCTAATTAATTATATGCGTCTTGGTTTCGGCGGTTTCGGGCCGTTAAAAGGAACCGGAGTCTCATCTTTAATTGACGAAATCAGGACCCCTTTGGAAATAAAGGAACGAATGGATGACTCACGACCAGCCCCCACCCCTTTCACCACAATGCTGATTTCTTTCAAACCGGCGGCAATCGCCTTATCAGCCAAAGTTTCGCCCACCTTACCAGCGGCAAACGGTGTACCTTTCTTAGCCCCCTTAAAACCAAGCGCCCCAGCGGACAACCACATCACCGCATTACCCTTTTCATCGGTCAAAAGCATCCCGGTATTGTTATAGGTAGAATTGATATGCAAAACTCCCCGTTCCAAACGGCGTTTGGAAGAAGCGGCCGAAGCGCTCCCCGCGCCGACTTCTGTTTCTCCTTTAGCAATGACTCGCTTTTTTCCCATGATATGATAGTTTAGAAAGTCTTAAAGTCTATAAAGTCTTAAAGTTGGATGCTGAATTCGGACTTGATGGACTTTTGACTTTACGGACTTGATGGACTTTTTAATAATTATTTCTTCTCTACTTTTTTGCGACCAGAACCCATTGTCTTGCGAACATTACCGCGACGTGTCCGTGAGTTGGTCTTGGTGCGCTGACCGCGCGACGGCAAACCCTTAGCATGGCGAGAACCGCGATAAGAACCAATATCTTTCAACCGCTTGATATTACCGGAGATTTCTCGTTTCAAATCGCCTTCTGTCTTAAAACTCTCAATCAACCGACGCAGGCTGTTTTCTTCATCACCGGTCAAATCATTAGTTTTCTTGCCCATCGCGACACCCGATTCCGCAATGATTTTTTTCGCGCGAGAAATGCCGATGCCAAAAATTGCCGTCAGGGCATATTCGATTCGTTTATTGGGAAGAGTGATACCGGAGATACGCATAAGATTAATTTAAAATTGATAATTAAAAATTAAAAATGAGGAAACGGGTCGGATTGGATTCTGGGTTCAATTTTTAATTTCTAATTTTTAATTACTAATTAACTACTAGCCTTGCTTTTGTTTATGGCGTGGCTTGTTCTTGCAAATAATATAAAGATGGCCACGTCTTTTGACCATCTTGCATTGCGCACATCTTTTTTGGATCGTCGACCGAATTTTCATGATTTAAAAACTAAATATTAAAAAACATCCCCGCCACTTTTTCCTTATTGTAGTGGCTAAATGTTAGCTATTATAATCGGCGTGAGATTCGTCCCTTGCCTCCATAAGGATCAAGGACCATCTCTACCTTATCGCCCACCAGCACGCGGATCCGGTTTAAGCGCATTTTACCCGATAAATAAGCTAAAATTTCCTTGTCCTCTCCGATTGAGACACGGAACAAGGTATTGGGCAAAGCTTCCGTAACCACGCCCACAGCCATCCCCACGTCCGGTTTGGATGACTGGTCATTTTTCCCGTTTATATCCATTACTTATTTACCAGAGGTATCTTAACAAATTGACAACAAATGTCAAATACCCTTATGTGGATTACTCTATAGGGGCTTCCGGCTACCAAACTAGTCAAAGATTTTTACCAAATAACTGTCTATTTCCCGCTGTTCCAGATCGTAGAAATAATCCCCCTGATCGTACAATAGTTTAGCTAAATCTCGACCGACAAAGCGCCAGTGCCAGGGTTCAAAGACGTAAAAACCGTTATTCCGCGGATAAGATAAAACAAAGCCGTATTTATAAGCATTATTTCTCAGCCACTTGTAAGCTCGGCTATCCGCAAAACTAGCGTCCGAATTAGCGATATCCGGCACTGTTAAGTCCACCGCCGTGCCCAACTGATGCTCCGAATAACCCTGATCCGCCGAGAAAGTACTGGCGCTGGTTTCACCGTAAATTACCCTATAATTAGCCTTTAGATTGCCCTGCGTGCCAAAAGACCGATAGGCGGAAGAAACTAGCAACGGCACCCCTTCATCATTAGCTTCATTCAGCATGCTTTTCAAAAACGTGTAAGCTTGAGCATGAAATTTATCCAAAGGCAGAGTTTTATCCACTAAAAACTTCTGGTCAATTGAGACCAGCTTGTCGGGAATATAATTTTCATTCAAGAAATAAACTTTGGAATATTTTTGCAATAATTCCTTGTCGGTCTTGCTTAGCTTATCCAAAATCCCCACCGTACTGGCAATCCCGCTGATTTGCGCCGAAAAACCTTCGTTGATTGCCCTTTCTTTTTCTAGGTTGGTTTGCAAATCCGTCTTCTCTTTTTCCAGCTGTAGCACCAGTTCGGTCGATGACGCCAGTTTCTGACTGGTGGCCGTCAAAGTTACCGTTTGGCGATAGTATAAATAGCCACCAAAAGCCAGGGCGATGAGCGCCACGACCGCTACCCCGGCGATATGAAGGCGATATTTTTCAGTAAAAGCTAGGTTTTGGTCTTCCATAGAATTAGTTTAGCATTAAATTACTTAGCACCATAATACCCGAACAACGTCTTGAGTCCAGCCAAATTCTGATCCCATTCCACTGTTTCATGCGTTTTCAATTCCACGGTAATGGCCGGAATACCGATAGACGCCAGCCACCCTTCGGCATCACCGGTTACTGTATAGCTGTCAAAAGTTTGGCTGGTTTTATAACCCGCCGCGCTAGCATAAAGATTCATTAGATTGAGCGTCTCGGGTAAAATCCCCTGTCCGCATTCCGAAGCGTAAACCGTGCCCGACATGCTATGCCAGAAAATTACCGTCGTTGGTTTGTCGGCCGTCACATAATTTTTCAACGCCAAGGCTTCCGGTTCGGAGAAAGGCGCGGTCCCGGCGCTGACTTTTTTATTCTGCCAAGTACTGGTCGCCACCCATCGGCAATCAAAGTTTCGATTCAAATCAATATTATTGCCGTTAAAACGCCCCGGAGCGGTAGAAGTTCCGGCGGGAATATCAGTCGCCACAAAACGTCCGGCTTTGCCGATTATTTTGTGTAAGCCATCTGGGTTCAGCGATGGAATGACCTCAATAGTCAGATTAGCCGGCCAAGCGGTAGAGGTAGCGCTTAAATAATCAATAAATTGATAAGCCAAAAGCACACTGTTCCATTCATAACCGCCATGAATACCGCCGACAAATAATAAGGTCGTGGAACCGGTGCCAAAAGTGTAAACATCAATCGGCCAATTATTAACTGAGCGTCCGATGGTTTTGATAATTGGAGTGTGATTATCCGCCAATGGCACCGCCACCGGAATTTGCGACCGTTGCCATAAAATAAAACCGAGAGAACCCAGGCCAATTAACACCAAAACCAGAAGGGTAACGGTTGCCCACTTAGTAAGAGGAAATCTCATTATTTAGCGTAGAGTTTGAGAATCGCTTCCGCGCCGGCTTGGTTTTTAGTCCATTCGGTATCGGTATGATTGGTCAAAAGCACGCTAATGGCCGGGACATTTATTTTCGCCAACCAGTTGACCATATCACCGGTAATTTCATAGAAATTGAATTCTTCAAAGGCGCGATAACCGGACGCGCTGGAAAAAGTTTTGGTCAACACGCTGGTTTCCGGCAAGATGCCGTCATGACAATTGGAAGAGAAAACACCGCCGGCCGAGCTGTACCAGACAACAACCGCGGTTGGCTTGATTGTTTCCACAAAATTCTTCAAAGCTAAAGATTCCGGTTCGGAGAAAGACGCACTACCGCCACTGACAGTTTTATCCTGCCATTTGCCGGTCGTCTGCCAATCACAATCGAAGTTGCGGTTCAAGTCCACATTGTTGCCATTAAAACGTCCGGATACCACCACCTCTTTATCAGCCGAAACATCCGCCGCGGTAAAACGACTGGATGTGCCAACCACCTTGATTAAACCATCGGGATTCAACACCGGAATTATTGTAATTTTTTCATTGCCGGGAATAACATTCGGATTAGCTTTCAGATAGTCCATTAATTTATAAGCGACTAAAGAAGTATTCCATTCATAACCGCCATGGATACCGCCAATGAAAAGTAAGCTGGTCGTGCCGGAACCAAAATTGTAAGCCATAATATCGCGACCGCCGGCCGATTTACCAATGACCACTTCCGGTTTGTTCAAATCCGCCGTTTGGTCGGTGGTCTGATCCGTCGTCGTCGCCGTCTGACCGCCGTTATCCACCGGTGTCGGAGAACTCTGGAAATAATAATAAGCCCCAATTATGATAATAATAACCACCGCGAGCACAAAATATGTTTTTTTCATATGCCTTAATTATAGCACCAATCGGCTGTCACTTGTCATCTTGACAAATCATTGTATTTAGAGCAATATTTAGGGCAGAATAGGCCTGTTTCCATCGCCTATCGCACACTAACAAGAAAGGAGTTGCATCATGAGTGATGTAACCCTCCCCCAAATGAGACAGATCATGGATCTGCTCACACAAAAGAAAGTGTCGTTGGAAAGACTGCAAAAGCTTTTTGAAGCTGGTTTGCTAGCTGACATCCTCGACACTAATCCTGAAACAGTAAATCGTCGCGAGTTCCAACGTTTCTTGGACCTGCCACCACTGGTCGTAAGATGCTCGGGAATTGAAATCGTCATTCCCAAGATCTTTTCTGATTTCGTGTACGGCAATTGTCATTACAGTAACAGTGCTCTGTCTATTCCCAAAGGCCTCGTTCTGCCTCGTCGAGAAAAAACGAGCGGAAAAACCAATTTTCTGCTAACCCAATGGAGTGTCGAGGATTTCTTGTCACCCGACGACGAGGAAATTGACCGCAACATCACCGTTCCCGAAGTATTACGGGAAATGAGCAAGAGAGGTTACGAACTGGGAACTCTGCTTGATCTGGTCAGTCTGTTGGTCTCCTACCCCGCGATGAAACAAGGAAAAGACGCTCTCTGCACCCTTCAGAAGCTGATGATCGGAGACGAAGAAAAGCTCTGCAACATCGTCTGGCAAGCCGAACATTTGAGTATCTGGACCAAATTGGATGCTAATTACGGTTCCAACTGCCGATTCCTCGCCCGACGCCTGTACTAGGGATTGTGTGTGCGCCTACAAGAAGAAAGCCAAAGCCGTCGGTCTTAACGACACGACGGCTTTTCATTTTTCCAAGCTCTAATGTCATTGCGAGGCCTGCCTGCGCAGGCAGGTACTCCGAAGCAATCTGCGTTGGATTTAATCCAGGCTCAGATTGCTTCGCTTCGCTCGCAATGACACAAACTTAATTTACAACATCGTGCACATATGTGCACGATGTTGTAAATTTGTGATTTTTGTATTTTCCAGACAGCCCTGCCTGCGCAGGCAGGTAAAAGCTAACTCCCTAAACAAATTTTAGTAAAAATTTGTCGGGCGAACATTTTTTACTAAAAATGTTTTAGTCTAAAAGCTGTTTATTATCTCACAAACGTGAGCGCTTTGCCTTGATTATCTCCCCGACCGGTCCGGCCGATGCGGTGGACATAATCCTCATAAGTCGCCGGTTGATCATAATTGATGACATGACTGACATTGGGAATATCCAAACCGCGCGCCGCCACATCGGTCGCGACTAGAATTTGCGCTTGATTGTTTTTGAACGTCGCCAAAGCACGCTGGCGTTGGTTCTGATTTTTGTTGCCGTGGATGGATTCTGATTTCAAACCGAATTGGGCCAGATCACGCGCCAGTCTTTCCACGCCATGCTTGGTGCGCCCGAAAATTAGCACTTTGGAAAATTCCGGCTGGATAAGCAAGTCGCGCAAAATGGCAATTTTCGTATCTTCCGCGCGGTAACGAATAATATCCTGGTCCACATTTTTCGCCGTCTCACCGGTTTTGACGGAAATCTGAATCGGCTCGCGCAAAAATTCTCTGATTAATTTATCAATCTCTTTATTGACGGTCGCCGAGAAAAACAAAGTCTGTCGGAGCGAAGCCATCTGCGACATAATGAAACGCATATCGGCAATGAAACCCATATCAAGCATTCGATCGGCTTCATCCAAAACAATCGTGCCGAATTCCGCCGGATTGAAGGCCCGACGTTCCATCAAATCTTTCAAGCGTCCCGGCGTACCGATGACGAAATTATGCTGGCGATGAAGATTGCCCATCTGTTGGCGAATCGGCGCCCCGCCCACGACGCACACGGAAAAAATCCGCAATTCATTCCGAAATTTGATAAGCTCGTCATTGATTTGCTGGGCCAGTTCGCGCGTCGGCACAATAACCAAAACTTTGGCTTTCGGGTCAAACATCACTTTATTGAGCAAAGGCAAAAGAAACGCCGCCGTCTTGCCAGTACCGGTATTGGCGATACCCACGACATCCCTACCATTCAAAATATGCGGAATCGCCTGATCTTGGATCGGGGTCGGCAAAAGATAGCCGTGCTTAGCAACATTGTTTTTAATTTCGTCCGCCAAATGAAAATCAGCGAAACAATTTTTTGGTTCATAAGGCTTCGTTTCTTCAATCGGTTCGGCCTTGCGCACAAAAAGCGCCGGATCAATATATTTGTCCCGTCCACGACCAAAACCTCCGCGAGAACGACCGGCTGAATGATTAGTATTCCTGCGCCCACCGCCAAACGGCTTGCGCCCGGCGCTATGGCCGGAATTATGATTTCCTTTAAACATATAGATACACTGCTTTAGCCTTGATATTAAGAGTAAGAATGGCTAACCAATCTCTTAAGTTTCCATAGGCTCTGAAACAGCGCTCTATATATAGGTTTAAGGTAATAATGGGGTAAAAATCCCCATCCCTCAAAACGAAACTGCTGAGATATATACTTACCTGATAAGTATATATTATTATAAGGCAAATGTCAATGTAATAGGCTTGACAAATACATGACTATTATGCTATCATTAAATAAGAGGGAGCGGAAAATTTGTTCCCCTATCTTTACAAGGAGGTGTCCTATGGAGACACCAAGAGGGTACGAGGTTCTAGAGGCTATCGTCAAGAGGCAGCTGCTTCAAGAAAAACTGTCCCTTGACCCGGTCAAAATCCTGCGCAGTCGCGGGATGATCAAGGAAATCGCCGAACAATTGCCCGGAGTTTCCGAGTTCGAGATGGTCCAGATCGTCATCCCGATAATCCTCAGAATTCTTGATGAAGCCAAGACGGCTTATCAAGAACTGCTCAAGAGGTGTGACGGCGCTCCGACCGAGTGATCCGCGACAAATGAAGGACTGTTCTTTGTATTTTTAAAAATCCGAGACAGGTTGGGTTGGCTGAGCCGACCCGGTGAAAGGGTAATTGTTCCTCTCCGATATTCGGACTTGGAACAGAACAAGAACCTCTCCGCCTCGGAAAAGACCGCGTCATTCACTTGATGCGGTCTTTTTTCATTTTAAGTTGACAACTTCAGCCATAAAGTCTACTATCTAGATATGCATCATTATAAGAATATCACGAATAACCGCACCAATTTGCAGGACTCTACCTGTGGTTATTTCGCTATGCCGGTCAACACTGGCAAAATTGCGAACAGTCGTGATATTTCTCCATCGCTTACGGACTAATTCTCTCCCCTTTCAAGCTTTAGAAAAATCCCGACTGGACGCAAGTCGGGATTTTTAGTTCCGGGTCCAGGGAAACATAGCTCTTTGACAAAGGAAACGATCATGAAAAATCGTATCGTGTGGCAGTACTACCTGCTGTCTTGCCTGTCCAACATTGGCGGGATGGCCATCATCAGCGCGGTCTATGTCAATTTTCTGCTCCATAACGGCCTCAATTATTTTGCGGTCAACCTGATCAACGCGGTTTTCTTCCTGACCTTATTTATCTGCGAAATCCCCACCGGGGCCTTCGCCGATATTTTCGGTCGGAAAACGTCTTTCGTTTTAGCTTGCGCAATGAGCAGTATCAGTTTGTTCGTTTACGGCAGTTCACACACCATCTGGGGATTTATTTTGGCGGAAATCTTAGCCGCTATTTCCCGCACTTTTGAAAATGGCGCGTTCCAAGCTTGGCTCGTGGACAGTCTGAAACATCACGGCGATGACGGCGCGCAAACTAAAGTTTTCGCCAACGTCAACATCTTGACCAAGGTGAGCGGAAGTTTGGGCGCGATTGCCGGCGCCTATCTGGCGGTAAAAAATATCGCCTTACCCTGGTTTGTCGGCGGGACGATGATGATTGCCGTAACCATTCTCGCGCAATTGATTATGAAAGAGGAGTACTTTGTCCGGAAAACTTTTTCCTGGCGCCAAGGCTTCTCTTCCATGCGCGAGGTCGCGATTTCCAGTGTGCATTATGGTCTACATCACCACGCTGTCCGTTTCATCCTCATCATCACCTGCCTGCAGATCTTCGCCGTCCAACCGCTCAATATGTATTGGCAACCGTTCTTCGGCGGACGCGGGGTGGCGGAAGCGCATTTCGGCTTCCTGTATACCGGCATCACCATTTCGCTCGCTTTGGGCGCAATTCTAATCCGGCACCTCAAGACCAAGGACCAAGAAAAAGCGTATCTGCTGAAAAGTCAGGCGCTCACGGGATTGGCGGTCATCGGCATCGCGCTGATTCCCGGTTTGTGGCCGGCGCTTATCTTCTTTTTCCTGCACGAGGTGGGACGAGGTTGTTGGAAACCGCTCGCCGATGGTTATCTGCATCAGCGGATTCCGTCAGACGAACGCGCCACGATTGCTTCGTTCTGCGCTATCGCTCCCCATATCGGTGGTGCCATCGGACTGGTAATTTCCGGCGCGCTCGCCCAATGGTGCGGGATAGGTTTTTCGTGGATTGTTTCCGGCATAGCTCTTTTACTCGGCGCGGTACTGGTCGCCAAAAACGGCAACCACAGTTCCGGGTAGCAAATTAAATCAGCCTGACTTAAATCAGGCTGATTTTTTATTTTACTTTTTTACTAGGACGGACCTAGTCGGAGATCAGTTCCCTAATTTTAATTGCCTTGCCATTTATCAGAGCATCAGATACTTTGGCATAAGCGGAAACTAAAATTCTTTGGAAAGTGCTTTGAGAAGTTTTCATTTTCTCGGACGCCTCAATCTGCTCCAGACCCTCCACATTTTTTAGACGCAAAGCTTCCAGTTCTTCCAAAGTCAATTCAACCTCATCAAGTTCCCTCAAAGGAATACCTTGGGGTTTAAAATATCTGACATGAGGATTAAAATTTATTCGGCGACACAATCTTGGTCTAGGCATAATATTTATTTATTATTACATAGACAAAACGGCTCACAAAGAACCGCTTTATCTGTTTGGGGATTACTTATCCAAATCCGCCAATTCTTTTTCAATCATTTCCTTCTCTTCCAATAAGAGCTTTTTTTGCTCTTCCTTGGTCAGAGTCTGGTTGCCGTTAGCCATCGGGCACCAACGACAGAAACGACCGATTGGTCCTTGACAATTGCCAAGACCGCGACCCGTTTTTGAACCTAGCCCTTGCGGACCTGTTCCATCTAATCTAGGCATAGTAGTTATGATTTAGAGTTAATAATTACGACCTAGTATTGAGTATATACCCATAACTATTTAAAGTCAATCTTTTATCAAGGCTAAGTCTTAATCGGGATTATACTTATCCAAAAAAGTTACAGGCACCCCCATTATTCCTTTATAACCTAGTGGAATGTCTGAGACTTTTGACACTTCAATTGCATTGTAATTATCGTATTTGGGATAAACTTTCGGATCATATTTTTTATAAAGAGTTAGTTTTTCACGCCGCTTAGTCGTATCCAAATTGGTGTACCAGCCAATATTGCCAAATTTTTTAATGGTACCGTCAGGCTGTAAGAATTCTTTTACCTTTCCGTAACCATTCCAGACCCTGTTTTGCTTTACGAACTCAAAGAATTCCTTGTATGAAATAGCATTATCATTTCCAATAATCAAGAATTTCTTTCCACACTCCATCAATTTAGCAACATATTCGCGAAACAGAGAGAAGGGCGGATTTGTTACAACAATATCAGCTTGCTTCAGCAATTCAATACTTTCCTCGCTCCTAAAATCTCCCTCAAGTTCAAGCGGCGCCCATTCGTTATTTTTGTTAGTCTTAAGTTGTTCCGCAATATCGCGCAAGTCAAAAGCTCCATCGCCGTCTATGTCACTCACCTCATTGATAACAAACTTGTTGGCTGTTATTTTTTGCCGACCTTTCGATTCTGGTGGTTTTTGAATAATCTTATCCTCGTAACCAGGAAGAAGAGATGATTGCAATACAAGCTCCGTATTGGCAATCGGTGACGGCTTATAGCTAGTTGCAATAAGTTGCTTTAAACCAAGGACATTGAAATTTCCGGCGAAATATTTAAAAAAGTTGCTTTCAAATGGATCGTCACAGTTACAATAAACAACCTTGCCTCGAAATTGATCTTTATAATGTTTAAGTTCCTTCTCAATATCAACTAGTCGAGTATAAAACTCGTCATTTTTTGCTTTAGCAGCTCGATGTAGGTTTGAATTTGCAGATTTACTGGTCATAATTATTTAAAAAGCTCATTAGAGTCGTCTCCAACTAGGTCCGTCCTAGTAATTAATAAGGTGACACCTTAGGAGCCAGCTTAAAAAAATATATAACGAACTAAAAAAGCTATACCTCCTGAAACGATTAGAAGTCCTCCGATGATTATTAGAATTGAACTATTAACAAAGCTAATTTCGTTATTAACCAAATTCCCTCCAACTTTCGCCATTTTACCAAAAAAACTTATTAACAACCCTAGAATGAGACCCGATATTATTCCAACAACTATAATAGTAGAATTTTCTAATGAAAAAGCTTTACCCCAAAAGAAACAAGAAATAAGTCCTATTATTATTGCATAAATTATTGTAATCATAATATTTTTTATTATAATTCAATTTTATACCTCTGTTTGGGCAATATCAATAGCGGACGGGACTAAGGCTCTCCCGAGAATTTCACCACAAACCTCCGGGACTAGGACTCTCCCGCGACTCTCGCCTCGCCGTCGCTCGGTTCGGTCTGGGCACCAGCTCGCCCATTTTGCTTGTTAGCAAAATATGGCTCCGCTGTTCGAGCCCTAGACGCGAGCAAAGCAGTTTGCTCGCTTCCCGCAGCAAAAGAAAAAGCCCCTTTGCAGGGGTTAACTTTTTCTTTTGCTGCGGGACTAGGGCTCGAACCTAGATACTCAGGACCAAAACCTGATGTCCTACCATTAGACCTGCCTGCGCAGGCAGGCGATCCCGCAAGATATTATCTATTTTCAACTTCCAAAATTATTTTCTCCTTTTCTCTTCGGCAATCCTTCAACTTTCTTTCGTAACTTCTGGCAGATTTTTCATCGTTAAACACTAATTTATAAACTATTTCAAACGGAACATACTTTTTTGTAGAGCTAACCTTACCTGAATTATGCTCTTTTAACCTCTGTTCAAGACGATTAGTACTGCCGACATAATACCATCTTTTTACCATACTCTTGATTATATACACATACCACATGAGATTCTTAATACTCTACCATTTCTCACCTGCAGAGCTGGGGGGAAAGGAATCGGACCTTTATACTATCCTTCAAAGGGATATGTCCTACCGTTAGACGACCCCCCAGCTCTGCAGACCAGTTTTATATAAATAAATAAAAATGTTCTACCATTAGACCTGCCTGCGCAGGCAGGCGATCCCGCAATAAGCTTTGAAATTATATCATTTTCCGCCAAATTATCAATTTTTCCTTATAGCTTCCCTGTCTTATTTCTAATTCCATTTTCCTCTCTTTATCCAAACTCATTCTGTAATTCTGCAGAATTACAGAATGAGTTTATTTTCCTAATTTACTACACTATTTTACCGACCGGTAAAATAGTGTAGTAAATGGATAATTGAGCTAAAAAAGCGCAAAAAAATACAGCCGGAATCTGGTAAGAGATTCCGGCTGGGTAAAGCTGACAGAACTGATAGCTCGCCAACCGAAAGTCTTAGCGACCGCGATTGGCAAGCAAGGTATTGAAAAAACGGACGAAGGCGAGAGCAGTGGTGAAATCGCGAAGAATTCCGGTTTTTCCACCGAAATGATACGGCGTGTACTTCGGTCTTTCTCCCCCAGTGATGGAAGCGATAATGCCGGTAAAGCCTTTTTGGCGCAAAATACCCGCGCAGTCGGTACCGGACAATTGACCCATCTGCTCATCCATTAAGACGATGTCGTCTTGCCTGAAACCGTCACCAAGCTGGAAAGTCTCTTGCAGTTTATGCTCGTGGATTTCCACGGCCACTTCCGGCCAGATGTTCAAGATGGCGCAGATGCCCTTGATTTCTTCGTACTGATCATCCACGACCCAGACCGTCACTTTTTTCTCGGGGAAAACCATGTTTGCCCGCAAACTGGGCTTGGCCAGATTGAAATCAAACTCCCCCGTCACCTGATAGAAACAGCCTGCCTTCATTGCCTGGATAATCGGAAACAGTCTTACCATACAATTAATTTCCCGAAAATCACAGCAGGGGGGCAGAACAAACTCGCTGGCGCGAACACTACCCCAACTGGGTCTGTTCTTGAGATCATGTCGAATGAGCGATTCAATATTCGTCGTCTGTTCAAGCAAACAGAGATTGATGATGCCACACAGGCAATCAGCCATGACGGCTTCGAGCAGTTTGGGGATGTCCGAGAAAAATTCCAGCCTATTGGATAATTCAATCTTTTTTCTTTCTTCTTCCGTTTGTCCCGGAAAAAGAAAATTTCTGACTGAAGCATTGATTGTTTTGCTCGAACAGTAAATTGCCACTTTTTTGCTTTCCACCGGATTGGGCGCCATGATCGGAGAGGCCTGGGAAGCCAATGAAGCCGAAGCTAAGAAACTCGGATTCACATAGACTTCCGGACGATTGGATAACCGAGCCAGGAAATTCCGACCCTGAAGCAAGATTTGGATGGCCGGTTCAAAACCTTCCGGTTTTTCCGCCACCAATTTTTCTATTTCTTGTTCCAGTTCACGGATAGACTTTCCGGATTCCTCGATGGTGAAGTGTTTGGCCATTCTCTGCAAGCCGGCAAACTCTTCATCTAAAAACATTGACGAACCTTGTCCATAACCTCTGGATAAAAACAAAACTGCCACGATAGTTCTCCTTTCTTCGTCTGATTTTCAAAGATAATTTTCTCTAACTCTGCTTAGGTTATATAGTATGTGATTGAACAAGTCAAGGTCACTTTTGGCGCGATTTTCCCTTCCAAACATTCTGTAATTCTGCAGAATTACAGAATGAATTTTTCTTTCCCAAAAATCTTTTTACGCGATTTTATGTTTTCTAATATAATAACAGGCCGGTCATCACCACTATTCTAAAACAAGAAAAAATGAAAATAGATAAAAAGAAAACCCGTACCAAAATCGGTGCGGGTTTCATAATTCAAACAGGCTTGTCTCCAGATCTATCTCAAAAAAGAGAAAATCATCCAAGATAGAGGTTGAGCACGAACGGGACAAACCAAATCCAGCATTACATTTCGGCACAGCGGGCACTGGTCGATTTTGGCGCTCACCTCTTCCCTTTTGCCGGTAGCGATATCACGGCAATCAAGATGATCAGCTGCTTCTTTCGCTGTAAGACATCTGTGCTCGGCCGGAACACTGTGCCGGTGAGGATGTTCAGGATGAGTAATCACCAGGGTAATCCTTTCGCGCCGGGTTTCTCCAGATTGTAGGTCGTATCAACCCATATCTGACGGCATTTAGGACAGCCGTTTGTTCTCGCCCGAACAGATGAAGACTGCTCACTACCCAGTTTATTATTGAGGTAGCTTCTCATTTCTTCGGCGGTAACATGGGCATGATGCGCTCCGCCGGACCTTTTGGCACGTTTAATCATAGTAAGACCCTCCTTGTCTGTCTAGTATGATAACATGTATGTAAACATAAGTCAAAGGAAAACCCGCTGGCACGAAGCAAGCGGGTCAAAAAACGTACAGTCAGCAGAGCAAGGTCTAGTTACCGCCGGCCAAGCAAGAAGCCTGAACCAAAGACGGTAACAAAGGAGGGGCGAGCGCGGGCAGACTCTTTTCCGCTTTTTTCTTGCTGGAATTGAGCGAAAAAATCTGATGCGCGGCATCGCGCAAGCGTCGAGGTGAGAGATCTTCCCCGATCGGCAAGCGAATTTTTCCGCCTTCCAGCGAAAGAGGTTTCAGGGAAAAAGAACTCCCCTTCACCTCGGCCAATTCCACCACCACGAAACCATCGGTGGCTTCACCCAGATGATGCAAGACCGCATCGGGGCAATAGCCCGCAATCTTCTCCCACACCCGCATCGCCATACCATTGGCCGTCGGGCGGAGAAACTTGTAACACCCTGCTTCTGTCGGCATAACGTTTGCCTCCTCTGAATATGATTTTACGGACCAACCTGTGATTACTATATGACAAATGCCAGAAAAAAGCAAGGAGAAACTAAATATATCTTGAGAAAAAATAGGTAAAAGAAAAGCCCCTGAAATTTCCAGGGGCTCTTGGCCGTTGTGAATCCGGCCGGAACTAACGGCGCGGTGGCGATGGCGGGTGCGGTACAGGCGAATCAGGACGATGAGCCATGGCTGGTCCGCGATCGTCAGGTCGTGGCGGTGAAGGCGGAATCGGCCGATGAGGAGCCATAAAGTAATTGAACATATGCTCCTTGTGCGCCCCACGGTAATACTCGAAGTGGACCCGCAGTGTGCCTGGATCCATCGTCCAGAACGGCGCCACCCAAATACCGGATGGATGGCGATAACCCTCCACATACCAGCCATTGGGACCGTCGTAATAGGCCTCATATGGTTTGGGTGGAGCAGGCACCACCACGACCGGTGCCGGTCGTACCTCAATAGCCGGTACGTTATACCGCACGATGGTCGCCGGGCGCGGGTCATAGACCGTTGCCTGACACCCAGCCAGGCAAACCGTCACCGCTAACAACATCACTACACTTAACCACTTTTTCATAGAACAATCCTCCTTTTTACACAGTAAATTGGTCCAACACCTTCCTTCTACCAGTATAACACCATAGTATAATAAAGTCAAGCTTAATGCAGATTGCTTCGTTCCTCGCAATGACCCCACTTCGCCAAAGGCTACGCGGGGCACAGCACAAAATGTGGAGGATTATCCCCCGCACTTCATTTCTAATTTTTAATTATTAATTTTTAATTTATTTAAGTCCGTGGGTTATCTTTCCCCCATTCCACAATATTGACGGCTTGCAATTCCGTCGCGCAGGCTCGACGCAAGAATTTCTCGCTGGATTTAGGAAACAATCGCTTGTGCGGTAGATTATCCAATCTCTCGGCAATGTCATCCAATTCCCTCTCCGCCGTAATCCACTCCGTACCCAATTTTTTCAAACTGAACGGTTCGGAATAAGATAAAAGAATTTTCTTACCATTATCAAAATCAAAATACTCGTGAAAAAAAGATAAGGCCAACTCGCGAATAGTTTTGTAAATCGGATCGCGGTGACGCAAAAAAGCATGATTGGTTTTAGAAAACGCACCCCAATATCCGCCCGCCTTATAGAGCGTAATGATGTGATCGTCGCCGATGGTCGTTTTCAAATCGATTACGAGCGGTGGTTTGCCGGTCAGCCAAAGCGCGATGCCGGCCAACATTGCGCCCTCAAAACAATGCGCTTTATTCTCCCGCAAAGCGCGTCTCGGAGACATATAAGTTTCGCCTTTCTTTTCCCAATTGATAGGCATTTCATCCAGCCAATCCTGAATTTTTTTCGGCGTGTTAAGTTTTTTCAGAATTGCTAATTCGGTTTTAGATAAGCCTAAGGTTTTGTCAGTCATTGATAAAGTATATAATAGCTTAGAAAATTAAAACAGAAAATCCCCTAGTAAACAAAAAACAGCCACCTTAGGTGGCTGTTTTTTAGCGCAATTAAGCGCGAGAAACTTTGACCGCTGATGGGCCTTTTTCGCCATCAACAACATCAAAAGAAACAGTATCGCCGACTTTGAGTTCATCAAAGGTGACGCCTACGAGCTCCTTGGAGTGGAAGAAAAGGTCCTTCGTCTCGCCTTCGCGAGCGATGAAGCCAAATCCCCGATCGGTCAGAGTCTTGATTGTGCCAGTCATGAAATGATTGTTTTTGCTTTTTTATTGAAACTTCGACGACGGTTCCCTGTGTCTAAAAACACTGGGAGGCAGTATAACACAAGCTAGTCAAAATATCTATCTTTTTTACTGATGCCACAAACAAGCGCAAGGCTTGTTGGTCAAAATCTTCTCCTGCTCTTTGATGGTGTTGATGAATACCCGTTGATCGCCAGACCCGACCGCCAAGCGTTTATCCAACGGCGAAAGATGCTGATAACCCCGACGCGCGAATTCTTTGACCAAAACTTCATGACGCAGATAAAGCGCCTTTTGTTTGCCCACCCAACGCAAAGTTTCCGGGTGATGCGCATAACCGCCTCGCCCTTTATGCTTGGTCAAAATATTCCAGAGACCATGCAACTCGCGGTGTTCCGCCAGCAAGTGTTTCCGGCATAAATGTTTCGGATGTATATCCCAGACTCGCATAAGAATAAGATTAATCGATTTTAGATAAGGAAGCAAAAATGATTATTTCTCCAAATCCAACACTTCGTCAATGCGAATCTGGGCGATGAATTCCGGCACGTGGCTGACGATAATCAGCGCGCCTTCATAACGATTGAGTGCGTCAGCAATCACCGGCAAATGGCGGAAGTTCACATGATTGGTCGGTTCATCTAAAATAAGCAGGCCGGGTTTTTGGAGCACCAAACGGGCGAATGCCACCAGCGCTTTTTGGCCTTCCGACAGCGTGCCGATTTTGGTATATACTAAGTCACCAGTAATGAGAAAACTCGCCGCCGTGGCGCGCATTTTTTCTTCAATTTGTTCGGCCATGACTGACATTAGCGACTGGTACACAGTATCCTCAAAATTAAGCGTAGAAAAATCCTGACGGTAATAGCCAACGCGGACGCCCGGCGCAATGACGGCTTGTTTGGACTGGCCCGAAGCGAGCGCTTCCAGTAAAGTGCTTTTGCCGATACCATTGGGTCCGCAGATCTGCAAATGTTCTTTTTTCTTGAGCGATATCTTCACCTTCTTCACGCTCGGCTTGTGATTCTTCACCACCGTCAGCGCCGAGATATTCATAATCTCACCCTGGAGATCAGCTTGGGCAGGGATCGTGAAAGAATGGATGGTTTTATCCTCCCGTCGCACATCTACTTTCGCCTCTTCCATCTCATCGGCCAGATTACGCATCCGTTTCGCCAAAATACGCATTTTACCGCCTTTATTAGCGAAAAAGTTGGCCTTGTCTTTTTTCTCTTGGATAATTTTGCCTAAACGCGCGTTTTCGCGATTTTCTTTTTCCACCCGCGCCGTAATCTGTTCGCGCACATCAAAATAATTGCCCACATATTGCTCAATCTTGCGCGTAAAAATATCCAAATAGAGCACGCCGTCGGTAAACGAATTCAAGAAATCGGCATCGTGGGAAATGACAATACAGGTCTTTTTATATTTCTGCAGAAATTGCGTCAAATGAGCAATACCCGCTTTATCCAAGTTGTTGGTCGGCTCATCCAAAAGAAGCAAATCCGGATCTTGGATCAGGGCGCTCGCCAAAAGCAAACGCGCCTGCTGTCCGCCGGAAAAAGTCTTGATGATTTTGTCATGTGGCGCTTTCAAGTTTACCGCTTCCAAAATATCGTCAATTCGTGGATCTATGTCATAGACGGTCTTAGTGAAACATTTTTGAAAGAACTCCCGCACCGAAAGTTCCAACTGATCGCGCGGAATGACCTGGCGCGCGGTGGCGACGCTGATTCGTTTGGACACCATCACTTGCCCCTCATCGGCCTTGAATTCGCCGGTCAATAATTTGAAAATCGTGCTCTTGCCCGCGCCGTTCTGACCCATCAGAGTAATTTTCGCTCCCCTCCGCACCGCAAAATCCGCCTCCTCTAAAATAGGATGGTTGTGTCCGAAGCCGAAGGACACTTCGTCGAATTTGATAATTGTTTCGTCAGACATAGTATAAATTAAGTCAAAAGCTAAAAGTTAAAAGTGACAGATTGGGTCTGGATTGTCATTGCGAGCCGTACTCGGCGAAGCAATCTGCGTTAAATTATGAATTCGAGCTCAGATTGCTTCGGGGTACCTCGCAATGACAATACAGACCTGGATTCCCGTTGGCACGGGAATGACACAAAATACGCAAAACAGCCTTAGATTATTAAAAAGAAAAAACGCCCTCATGGACGCATTTCCAATAACTCTATTCTAACACATTTTTAGGCAAAAAGAAAACACCGGTGATGATGTTTTCCATCCGCCAGCCAAAGCTGACGCGCGAGAAGTGTGGGCAAAGATACTTACGTCATTCGCTCGCCGCTACTAGACAATCTTCTCGCAACCGGTATTTTGGCTACTCTTTGCGTCCAAAACGCAGGACGGGATAAGGTTCGCCAAACCTATCCGAGTAAGATAATAATAACGCTGATTCTCAAAAAATCAAATAAAAACAAGATCCCCGTTTTCACGGGAATGACACAAAAATACAGAGCTAAACACTGTGTTGCATTTCCACTTTTGGCTTTTAACTTTTGACTTATAACTTATAGCAGTGGCTTCCCGCCACAAAGCCCGTCGTCCAGCAGAGCTGAAGCGAATACCCACCCGATTGGCGATTGATATCCAAAAGGTCGCCTAAGATAAAAAGATTGGGATGGATTTTAGACTGCATCGTACGCGTATCCACTTCCGTCATTTTCACTCCCCCGTCCGAGACGACTGCGCGATCAAAACCCATCAAGCCGACAATCGTTACCGGCAAAGCTTTGAGCAAGCGCGTAATTTCTTTTCTCTGTTCTTTGGTCACGCTATGCGCTTTCGTTTCCACATCAAAAGAAAGTAATGGCAAAAGCGCGTCGCTAGTTCCTTCCGGCGCAATCTTATCAAAAATATTTTTCAGCGCTTTATTCTTATTCGCCTCCAAGACTTTCATGATATTTTTCTCCAGCGATCCCAAATCAGTATCGGGGAAAGCGTCAATTTGCGCCGTCACCTTACCTTTCGCCAGCAATTTCTTCACTTCCCGGGCGGAATTCAAAATGAGCGGACCAGACAGACCGAAATGCGTAAATAAAATTTTGCCTTTCTTGGAGAAGGCTTTCACACCTTCCGCATAAAAGGTGATTTTCATAAACGACAGCGACACACCGGACAAATCTTTCACCCACTTCTCTTTCACTTCGAGCGGTACGACATCAGGCGACGGCGCGCGGACCGTGTGGCCCAAATCAGCGAGCCACCGGAAACCATCACCAGTGGAGCCGGTCTCTGGATGAGAAATTCCTCCGGTCGCCAAAATCAGATTTCGGCAATAATATTTAGTACCGCCCGCTTGCACACCAACAATCTTTTTTTCTTCCGTTAGGATTTTCGTCACGACGCTACCCATCTTCACGATGACGCCGTTTTTCTTCATATAGCGCTCCAGCACCCGTGTCACATCTTCGGCTTTTTGCGTGTGTGGGAAAACCCGCGTCCGCGCTTCCGTTACCAAAGGCAAACCCAAGCCCGCGAAAAAATCAAAAGTATCTTTCACCCCGAATTGGGAAAAAGGCGAAAACAGGAAATCTTTACCGTCACCATAAATCTGCAGAAATTCTTGATGGTCAAAAATAGCATTAGTGATATTGCACCGTCCGCCCCCGGTAATATTGAGTTTCTCGCCCAGCGCCCGATTTTTTTCCAACAACAAAACGCGCGCGCCGGCTTCGCCCGCCCGCCCCGCCGCCATCATCCCAGAAGCCCCGCCTCCGACAACAATGGCATCAAATTCGCTCTGGTTTTCTGTATTTTTAGCCATAATCTACAATTATAATGAAAACTTAACAGTCAGTTTACAGATTGTTAATGATTGTTAAATACAAACAGGTTTTATTCCAAGAAAAGCAATCCAACCATTAACAACACTCCCAGGGCTAGAGAAAATAATTGCGAGAAAGAAAGACCGGTCTTGTCCGCCTTATGAAGCTCCGGAATCAGATCCGCCACGGCGATATAAATAAATCCTCCCGCCGCTAAAGGTAAAACCCAGCTCGTAAAAGTTTCTCCCGTCCCGCCAATCAGAAAAGCTGCCAAAGTTCCCAAAACCGCGGCCAACGCCGATAAGAAGTTTAGCCACAAAGCTCGTTTTCTTGTGTATCCGGCATGCAACAGTACGGCAAAATCACCCACCTCTTGCGGTATCTCGTGGATAATAACCGCCAAAGTTGTCGCGATACCAAGAGGAACACTGGCCAAGAAACTAGCTCCGATAATGATTCCATCAATGAAATTGTGCACGCCATCGGACAACAAAACCAACCGACCGACCGGATGGATGCCGTGCTCGTGAGCATCTTCGCCGTGATGATGCCAATGCATGAATTTCTCCAACGCAAAAAAGATGACGATGCCGGCAATAACGAGCAAACTAACCGTGGACGGATTGGATAATTCTTCATAGGCTTCCGGAATCAAGTGGATGAAAGCATCGCCCAATAAAGCACCAACCGCCAAACTAATAAGCAAGAAAACATACTTTTTCAACAATGCTTCTTTTATGGACAGGGAAAAAACTCCGACCAGCGAAATCAGGCTCACCACTGCCACACCTAATAGAGCATAAATATAAGGCGTAATCATATTGACATTCTATCTCTCTTTAATAGCTTGATTAATCGCGGTTTCAAGTTCTTTCGGGACATCCGTTCCCAAGCGATAAACTTTTCCGTTTTTCATAACAATCTCAACCGCCTCAAAACCGGAAACGCTATAAATCCACATACGCTGTGGCCACAACCACAACCGTATGCCCCAACCGTAATACCAATGATTTTTTACCGAAGTAGCCGAAGTGATGTCATTGAGAGAGAATTTTTTTCTAAAAATACCGTAGCCGAATTTAATACTCAAGTAATCTTTATCAATTTTTACCGTCAGCGTAGCAAATGACGATAGAATAAGCAGAATTAATGCCATTATGGAAGTAACTGCCAAATTAGTGCCGGAGTCAACCGAGGAAGGCTCGGCGCGGGCGGTAATATAAGCCCAGGCGAAAAGCGCCAATACACAGAGTGCAACAAAGAACATCAAGTAACCTATTTGCGTATGTTTGTAGAAATACATAATTTTGTGATTAAAGTCTCCAACGAGGAGAGTCTTAGCATTTTAGCACAAAATTCGGCAAATGTCTTCCGCGACTTTTTCCTCTACCGACTATCGACCAAAATTTTTGTGTCCGTAATCTTCCAAGTCCTTTTTTGCTTTTTTGATAAACTTGCCAAATTGCTGATCCTTTTCTCTTTTTTCCAATTCCGTCATTTCGTAATATCCGGCCTCTTTTTTCAAATTAAGATAATTATTATATTTGCCCGCGTCCAATTGTCCGGCCGTCAAAGCGGCAAGCACCGCGCAACCCGGTTCGTGAATATGCGTACAATCGGTATATTTGCACCTGGTCGTCAGCCCGGTTATCTCACTGAAAAAATCATCAATACCCTCTTCGGAATCCACCATCCCTACTTCCCGCATGCCCGGGTTGTCTATCACGATACCGCCGTTCGGCAAAAAATACATAACGCGATTAGTAGTAACATGCTTGCCCCGATTAGTGCCGATACCAATATCTTCCGTTTTAATAATATCTTTTCCCAACAAATTATTAATCAGCGAAGACTTGCCTACGCCCGACGAACCCAAGAAACAATACGTCTGACCTTTTTGGATATATTGCCTTAATTCCGCCAAGCCTTCAGACGTCACATTACTGGTTAGAATGAGGTCAACTTCGCCAAATCTATTTTTAATCTGGTCTTGTTTAAGTTTCAATTCAGCGGAAGAAATCAGGTCAACCTTATTTAAAATAATCGCGGGTTTTATTCCCCCATCTTTAGCCAGAGCCGAATATCTTTCCAACCGATTTAAGTTGAAATCTCGGTCCACCGACTCAATAATCAAAGCCGTATCGATATTGGTGGCGATAATTTGGATATCATCTTTTCCAATGGCTTTTCTCTTAAGCGCTGTTTTTCTCGGCAAGATATCGTGGATAACCGCGTTTTCTTTATCCGCCTCGCTGATCAGTACCCAATCTCCCACCGCCGGATAATCTTCCCGCTCTTTCGCTTCAAACATCCGTTTGCCGGTCACGCGTGCCAGATAGACATGGTTAAAGTTTCTGACTTTATACACCCCTCTATATTCCGCCACCACCCTAGCCACGACAAAATCATCTAACGACAATGGCTGGCGATTAGATTCAAAAAAAGCGTCATAACCCAGATCTTCATTGGTTTTGATTTCCGCTTCCATCGCATAATTTTAACACTAAAAACCCAGACGTTCTACTTGGTTATAGATAACTCTTAATGAGGAAGGAGTATTTCTAAAAGAAAAAACTCAAACACCAGATTTTATTCTCTTGTTGGTCAGAAACTCCACTATAAAAGCAGATGCAAAACTGACAGCAGTAAACTCTAAAACAATAAGTAGCAGAGCTGTTTCCCAATTCAGTATAAAAAAAGATAATATTAAAGTTCCGAAGGTTATTATTCCACCCGCAAACTTTATTATTTCTCGGTAAAAAGTATGCAAAACTTCTCCAAAATAATAAATTAAAGTTCCTATAAAAATCGTTATCAGTATAATCCAAAATATTTGGTTTATAATCATATCTTTATTGTCCTAAAATTTTTTTATAGTAAATTTCTTCTGCTTCTATTCCCCTAATTTTATTATTTTTTTCTTCTTCCAGTATATCAAGATTATTTTGAAGATTATTTAATTTTTCAGAATCAGTATCATAATAACACTCACTGTTTACGTGATAATAATTAATTTTTCTTTTTAAATTATCTATTTCTTCTTCTACTCTGCATTTATTGATACTAGCTTTTATTAATTCCATCTCTGCTTTCGATTTTTCTTTGTTTTTCTCTTTTTTATACACATAAATTTGCCAAGAAATAGAAAAGAGGCCTGCTATTGAGCCAGTAGTTAATATAAATTTCCAAAAATCTGATAGAAAATTAACCATCGCCTTATATATGATAATTAGAACCTGTTCCCAAGACATAATAATCAATTTTGATTGACAATATCTACCTGCAAAGGATCATTTATAACTCTCACCTTCTGTATATAAGACAACTGTAAAAACCCAAGGATGATAGATATTATAATGGCTACGATGGCAATCCAGAGAGACCACCAAGCAAATCTTCGTGATGATTTAGAGTTCTGTAAGGCTAATCTTCTAAGCAACTCGTACGACCCTAAAACACCAAAATTGGGGCTCCAGTGATTGTTTATCCCATCCAACAAGTCCTCTTCACTTAGATCTTGCAGGGGCTTTGGAAAGTTAGCCATGGATGAATTATTTACTTTTCTTGACTCTAGCGACCTTTTTAGTGGTGTCAACAATCTCGGCATTTTTGAGAACCTTCTTGATTGCCTTAGCAACATTCTGCACGCCCTGGTTGGTCCTATAGGTCTCAGTGGTCGCCAAAGTTTTATTATTGGAAGACTTCACCACAGCGAACTTTCGCTTATTAACCGCTCTCTTAATCACAATCCTATTTCTTCCCGACATGATTATAAAAAAATTAACTGATAATAGATAACCTGTAGCACTTTTAATTATAATTATATCACAAAATTACTCAAATTAAAAGCAACAGTCTATAGCAAAGACTGTCTTTGCCGTAGACTACGTATTCTGTCATTCAAATTAATTTATTGTCTACTTACCACGAAGAATGGTAAAAAAGAATGCTAAAATACCTGAAGCTAAAAAGGTAAAAACAAAGCTATATTGGATAATACTAACAGCTAGAGAAAGCAACCAGAGCGCGATAGATACGACAATAAATAGCCAGACCCACTGTAATATGAAAGCAACTAACTTTATCCCAAAAGAAACCCTTTGACCTTCCTTCTTTATTGAAGCAGGTTTTTTATTTAAAAAGGCTTCTATATTCTCAAGAATATCTTTGCTTGATCTAAACTCACCCTCAGATAAGCCAACGTATTTTTCATCTTTTTCATTAAACAGTACTTCTTGGAATTTTGTGGCGTGTTCTCGAAGTTTTTCCAATTCTTCATCCTCCAATTTATCCAACTTATCTTTTGGATACCAAACACCTAAACCAAATTCATCGTCAATAATTTGTAACTTTGTCTTATCCGATTCTAGCGCTTTTTCGATTTTCAAAATCGCCGTTTTAACTCTTTCGGACAATTGACGAAGATAACGCCGATAATCTTCAGGAGAAATTATTTCTGAGTGCTTAGAAAGAATATACATCGATATGGGATTGCCAATCCAATCCTCGTGCCATTCAACTTCTTTTTTAAGACCATCCACAAAATCTCCTCGAAGGAACTTATTATTTTTAGCAATCTCTGACTCCAATACAACACCGTCTTTGACCTTGTATTCTTCCGGTGGCTCATCTACTCGCTCCACTAACCTCTTCTCAATCCCTATAGGATCAGTTTTTATTCTATATTCAAATTTTTCTGTTCGATAGTAAACATCATCTTTCAATCTCATTCTCGATTCGTACGTTTTTGAGTCGGGGTATATATCAATGGTAAAGTCGGCGTATTTATCGTCAAGAGAAAGTACATTGTTACCATCTTCTTCAAAAATTTCTATTTTCATATCCTAAAAATTACTTTATTAAATCATCAATATGACCGTCCTAGTATTTTATGATTTATTTAGCGAGGTATAAAAATCATATACATCCTCCCATATAGTCATTTTCACAGGGGCGAGAAATTCCTGCCCCAGGGAAAATTACAAAAAATATATTGGCAATAGGATCAATCCATTGATTAGGAAAAACGAAATATAAAATACTCAGGATAATTCCCATTAAGAAGGGCCCCCATAGTATGGACAAGATTAGGATTACAAAAATGATACCTATTTTATTTTTTAGGTTTTTCATATATTTTTTATAATCCTTTACTATTTAGGCACATTTTATAGAGAATATTATATTGTTCGACGGTTGGACTGCCATTTTTTTTCATAACATCTGCAACCGTGGAATAACAATCTTTTTTGATCAAAGCAGGCCGAACTTGAAGCCAGTAAAAAGAACTGACAATAACCAAAATTATAAACAAAAACCATTTATATTTTTCTAAAAAAAATAAAATATCTTCTTTTTTCATATTAAATTTCAGATTAATATTCATAAGAGCATGAACTATAACAACAATACCACTTTATTTAATATGCGCAAGGGTATAGGAAGTAGAGATCTTACTTCTAGAATGTCTCCAACTAGGACGGACATAGTATTTTAGAAATCCCATCAGGTTATTTCCTAATTTTTACCATACCGACAATACCACCGACAACTGCTATAGCCCCGAGTCCTTGAGCTCCAGGACTATCATCATATCCGCCATAAACAAACATAAATGCTCCAAACAATATTACCAGAAACAAAAATGCCATTTTGAGTTTTTTATTCATAGTTATTTATTTAATTCTATCTATTCTTTCTTTTACAAATCCGATCAGTTTATTCTGGGCGGTCATTTTTATAAAATAAGTTAAAGATTTTTGGTAAAAATTAACCCCTCTTTGTTTTTGGTGTTCAATATAGGTAATCCTAATTCGCTGATAAACTGGCGGCATTTTTTTAAAATACTCCCAAGCTTTTCGGTTCTTTTTAATCGCTTTCAGAATATCTAGCGGGATTTCAAATTTTTCTGACTTATCTGTTTTTGGATTAAAGACATGGGCCAAGGCTTCCAGACCTACTCTAGTCATTTTTTTATCTTTGATAAGTTCTCGCACTCTTTCTTTGTTCATCTGGGAAAAAACGCTATTGGGTCGTCTCGGGGAAAAACGTTGGGCAAAAGCTTCATCATCAATTCTTTTGACAATACTATCAATCCAGCCATAGCACAAAGCTTCAAGAACAGCCTCATCATAAGAAATACGAGGCTTACCGCTACTTTTACGATAATATATTAACCAGACCTCTTTTTGTTTTTTATGATTTTTTACTAACCACTTTCGCCAGTCTTTCCTGTTGGTTATATAAAGTGTATTTTTGATTTCCACCTTAAAACTATATCAAAAGGTTCAAACTTCTACAAAGACTAAAAATGCTCCGGAGGTAGGATTCGAACCTACGACCAATCGCTTAACAGGCGACCGCTCTACCGCTGAGCTACTCCGGAATAGACTGTTACATACTAACAAATCATGGATAAATTGCCAAGATTAAAAAACACCCATTTTATGCTATATTCTCTCTATGAAAACTAACAAATACCCAACTAAGTGGAATTTCAAGCTTCTCCTGGGCAAGGAGGGCGAGAAGGGTCTGGATAAAATAAGCCAAAAGGCGCAGGAAGAAAGCGCCAAATTTGTCGGCAAATGGAAGGACAGAACGGACTATTTGGAGAAACCGGAAGCGCTCAAGGAGGCGTTGGATGATTTTGAGTATTGGGCAAGAAACTATAGCGCCGACAACACCGCCAATAATTACTACAGCTTGCGTTTGGCCCAAAATCAGAACGATACCAAGCTCAAAGCCAAAGCTAACCTGGCCCAAGATCGGGCAATCAAGATTATCAATGACATACAATTCTTTTCTTTGCGCCTGGGCAAAGCCTCGGACGACAAGCAGAAAGAATTCTTGGAAAGTCCCCTGCTCGCCCCCTACCATCATTTTTTAGAACAGCTTTTTGCCACGGCCAAATATAATCTATCCGAACCGGAAGAAAAAATCCTCAATCTGGAATCTCAATCCGCTTACGGCGCTTGGGTCCAGATGACCTCCGGTTTCATCGCCAAAGAAGAGCGCGAACTTAAAGTCGGCGGTAAAAAAATTAAGAAAAATCTGGAAGAGATTCTGACCTTGGCCAGCCATGAAAAAAAAGCAATCCGCGATCAAGCGGCGGCGGCTTTCAATGATATCCTTGCCAAATATGTAGAGGTAGCCGAAGCGGAAATGAATGCTATTTTAGGGAGTAAAAAAGTGACCGATGAACTGCGCGGATTATCCCGACCCGATTTGCCTCGCCACTTGTCCGATGATATCGATACAGAAATAGTAGATATCATGCTCGCCGAAGTCAGCGGGAAAAACAGCATCGCCAATCGCTTTTATGCGCTCAAGGCCAAACTGCTTGGACAAAAGAAGCTGGCTTATCATGAACGGACCGTACCGATCGGCCAAGCCGATAAGGAAATATCTTACGGCGAAAGCGTGGCGCTGGTCAAAAAAGTCTTCACCAATCTGGATCCGGAATTCAGAACGATTTACGAACGTTTTCTGCGCGACGGACAATTTGATGTTTTCCCGGTCAAAAACAAATCGGGCGGAGCCTTCTGTGCTAGTGGCTTACTGACCCACCCCACCTATATTTTACTAAACTATACCAACCGCCTGAGCGATGCCCTGACTATCGCCCATGAAGTCGGACACGGTATCAACAACGAACTCCAGCGGAAGAAACAGAACGAACTGAATTTCAGCGTCCCCCTTTCTACCGCCGAAGTTGCCAGCACTTTTATGGAAGATTTCGTCTTGAAAGAAGTTGTCCGCGAAGAGACCAGTGAAAAAAAGAAGTTGGCGATCGCCATGATGAAATTGAATTCCGATATTTCCACCATCTTCCGCCAGGTCGCTTGCTACCGCTTTGAACAAGAACTGCACAAGACCTTCCGCGCCAAAGGCTATTTATCCAAAGACGAAATCGGCAAGTTGTTCCTCGCCGAAATGAAAAAATATATGGGGCCGGCCGTCAGCCAATCTCCGGGCGCGGAAAATTGGTGGGTTTACTGGAGTCATATCCGCAATTTCTTCTATGTTTATTCCTATGCCAGCGGACTCTTGATTTCTAAAGCTTTGCAGAACAAGGTCAAAAAAGATCCGGCCTTTATTGCTGAAGTGAAAGAATTTTTATCGGCCGGCTCCAGCGCCAGTCCAAAAGATATCTTCGCCAAAATGGGCATCGATATTACCGACCGCCATTTCTGGCGCGCCGGCTTAGCCGAAATCGATGAACAGCTCACTCAAGCCGAAAAACTCGCCAAGAAATTGAAATACAAAATCTAACTCCACTTACTTGGCAGCCAGGCTGCCAAGTGGAAATCGTTGGTTTTAAAACTGCTCTGCGATATAATATTGGCTATGTATCCTATTTTGATCTTTTTGATCGGCGGAGTCGCTCTGACTATCGGCGATCTGTCGGCCGGCACTTGGCTAAAGAAGAAAAAAACCAGCTATTATCTTATTGCTGTTTTTTTCTATTTGATCGGACTTAATTTTTTAGTTATCAGTTATCGTTTTTCCGATATCGCGGTCGCCACTGTCATCCAGGAAATTGTTAACGTCGGTACCCTGACTCTGGCGGGCATCTATCTCTTTAAAGAAAATATCACCAAAACAGAACTGGCAGGCATTTTGGTCGGCATTTTAGCTTTCATCGTCTTACAAATATGACCAAGACCAAAATCTGGCACAAAAAAAGATTATCGCCCCTGGTTCTGCTTTTTATCGGTGGGGTGATTACGACCGCCGGCGACATCGTCGCTGCCGAATGGGTACGAGCGGGAGGGGTATATTTATACCTACTCGTGATGACCCTTTATCTAATCGGCACGTTTTTTCTCTTGGATAGCTACCAATCGGAAGACATTGCCGTCGCTTCTACCCTGCTTGTCATCTTTAATGTGTCTACCTTGGTCGTTGCCGGCATGATAATATTCGGCGAAGAATTGAGTCCGACCAAAGTCATCGGCATTATGCTCGGGCTAGTCGCTGTCGTCCTCCTGGAACTAGGCAAGAAAAAATCCTTCTTTTTGAGGTAAATTAGTATAAAATATTCCTTGTCTAATTACTTGGACGTCCCTCTCCCAAGTGTAATCCCATTACCACCATCCTTCCAAGTCATGTTTTTCCTCCTTTTTCTCCAAGCTAATTGCAAGAGAATCCTTAGCAAAGCAGCTATATTCTTTTTTGCTGGAAAATTGGTTAAGTATAATACTTGAATCACAAATATCACCGAAAGTTTTTTGCGCCGGACCAGCTTCCCCACCAATATATTCACTTAAACTCGTCCAACTTCCAATCAACTTGGACGTCCCTCTCCCAAGTGAATCAATTTTATGTACACGATCATTCATATTTATATAGGCACCTAAGTGCAAGAGATATTCGTTAGTATTGATATGCTTGGCTTTAAACCCTCCTTGATACAGAGTGCCCTTCCGGTGATATTTATTGTTAAAGTATTTAGGATATCCGGACCCTAAGCGTTGCATGAATTTTTGAATACCTCCATCTGATTCTTGACGCAAACTAAAGTGAAAATGATTAGGATTCAAACAGAAGTTTATGAAAGATACTAACTTGGACGTCCCTCTCCCAAGTAAGGTAAATTTATCTTTTACAAATGAATTTTCGTAAATACTGCCAATTGGTTCAAGGGTATTAAACTCTATCATGCTTTGGACAAAACGATTAAGATCGTCGCTGTCTTTAAAAATTAAACGTTTATCTACCCCTTGATTGTAGATATGATAAATCTCACCATTAGCAAAACCGATTTCTCTTAACGCCATACACAAATTATATCATATCTCTATCACTTGGACGTCCCTCTCCCAAGTGGATAAAAGTTATTTTATTTTGTGGACTTAGCGGGAATCGGACCCGCGCCTCGGCAATGCGAATGCCGCGTAATACCACTTTACTATAAGCCCAAACAGCGATACTTTATCATAAAATAAGCCCAAAGAAAAGGTTTTTACATTTACCCTATTTTCCGCTAACATGGAGCAATGGATAAATTACTGGCAGATAGGATCAAGACTGGCACGGTGGGAGTGATACCAACCGATACGATTTACGGCTTGGTCGGCTCCCCTTTTCCCAAACAAGCAGTAAAGCGGATTTACGAACTAAAAGAGCGGCCAACTGATATGCCGTTCATTATTCTTATTTCCAACTGGGCGGATCTGGCGAAACTTGGCATAAAAATCAGTGCGAAAGATAAAAATATTCTGAAAAAATACTGGCCAGGGGCACTGTCCGTAATTCTTCCCTGCCCGGCGGCTAAGTTTAAATATCTACACAAAGGGACAAAAACCTTAGCTGTTCGCTGGCCAGCCAAGGCAATTAAAAATGTAAAATTAAAAATTAAAAATGAAGAGGATTTTGATATAATCAAATTGCTGAAAAAGACAGGTCCTATGATTGCAACGAGTGCCAACATTCATGGCCGACCAGCAGCAGAAACTATCACACAAGCCAAAGAATATTTTGGCGATAAAGTAGATTTCTATCTGGACGGAGGAAAAATGAAGAGTCCGCCCAGCACGCTGGTTAGATTAATTGGTGGTAAAATGGAAGTGATGAGGCAGGGGGAAATGAAAGTTAAAAATTAATAGTTAAAAGTTAGAAGTTAAATACATTAGTCATTGCGAGGTAATTCGAAGCAATCTGAGCCTAGATTCCCGTTTTCACGGGAATGACACGAATACAAAAATTAAACGCAGATTGCTTCGCCGAGTACGGCTCGCAATGACACAAATAAAAAATACTTGTCCCGTTAAAAATAGACGTAACTAATGAAAATGAGTGGGTTAAATAAAAAGATAAAGTAACGTGTTAATATAAAGTAAGATTTATCAAATAAATTTTTAATGGGATGGAAATAATTAATTTTGAAGATTTTATTAAGACTGAACTCAAGATAGGCAAAATTGTGAGCGCTGAACGGGTGGAGGGATCAGACAAACTACTTAAAATGATGGTGGATTTGGGAGAGAAAAACCCTTCGACCGAGCTCGGGGCAAGTGCCCCAGTCGCGCCGGAAGCAGACGCCGAAACGACACCCGAAACGCCTACCCCGAAACTGCGCCAAATTCTGGCTGGTATCGGTAAAGTCTATGAACCGGAAGCTCTAGTTGGTCGGGAGGCGCTCTTTGTCGCCAATTTGGCCCCCAGGATGATTATGGGACTGGAAAGCCAGGGAATGATTCTGGCGGCTTCCGATGACCAGGGACCGGTCATTTTGGCTCCCGACCGAGAGGTCGCCCCGGGAAGTCCACTAAAATAAGGTTATTTGGGACTGTCATGAAGATACCAGGACGGACCTAGTAAAATCCTGGATTCCCGCCTCCGCGGGAATGACACAAATACGGACTTCAGCGTTTGTCCACGTCAAGTCCGCGATTATCTGCGCCTTTGTTAATACAAAGGGAATTATGCTAGAATAGCCCTATTAGTAATTAATTATAAGCTTAATAGCTTCAAATATATGGATGAAGACAAGAAAATAAGCGTTTCTTTAAGCCAGATCGTCTATGCGATTGTTATTTTGGTAATTTTGATTGCGCTGAGTGGAACAATATATCAGAAATATGCTCTCCCGGGAGTAATCAAAAATACGATTGATTCAATGAACCCTAGCCCGAAAAATGCTTTTCCGATTACCAAAGATGACCATATCTTGGGTAAGATGAGCGCGCCAGTCAAGATGGTAGTGTACACTGATTTTGAATGTCCATTCTGCAAAACTTTCCACGATGAAATCAACAGCTTGAAAGATAATTATATCGCTGATGGCAAGATCGCCGTCATCTACCGCAATATGCCTTTGGATAGTTTGCATACCAAAGCTTTCGCTGAAGCGGTCGCGACCGAATGTGCCAACAAACTCGGTGACAATGATATCTTCTGGAAATATGCGGATATGGTTTTTGCCGCCACCCCATCTAATGATGGTTTGGATTTAGCCAATTTGCCTAAGTTTGCCAAAGAGCTCGGCTTAGACGAAAAGGCTTTCAACTCTTGCTTGGAGGATAAAGCTATCAATCAGAAAGTTCGCGATGTACAGCAAAACGGACAAGATGCCGGCGCCAATGGCACACCTTATCCAATTGTTTACTTCAACGGCGAATTGAAAGGCGCCTTGCCGGGTTATCTTCCCGCTGTTCAATTGAAAGCGATGGTAGACAGCCTGATGGAAGAAACAAAATAAAAACAGAAAAAAGGTAAATTAAAGTTTACATAAAATCACTTGGAGGCTTAGTCTCCAAGTGATTTTATGTAAACAAGTTATACGAAAAAATTCATAACTCAGACACAGATTGCTTCGGAATTACCCTCGCAATGACCCCACTTTACCCACGCTTCGCTAAAGCTTCGCGCGACACAGCAAAGGCTACGCGAGGGACAACACAAAATGCGGAGGATTATCCCCCGCATTTCATTTTTAATTTTTAATTATTAATTTTTAATTGCTTTAGTACCCTAAAAGTCTTTTCGTCTTCTCGTCCTGTCTAATCTTCTCATGTGCTTTGGCTTCAATTTGGCGGATACGTTCACGGGTGACGCCGAATTCCCTACCCACTTCTTCGAGCGTCCGCTGTACGCCATCAATCAAACCATGGCGCATTTCCAAAATCTGACGCTCTTTGACCGACAAATCTTGTAAAATATTATTTATTTGGTCGCGCAGAATACGGCGCGAGACATCCTGATCCGGCGGAGCAATCTTATCATCAGCAATGAACTCGCCCAAGGTGGACTTCTCGTCGTCATCATCAGTCGGCTTATCAAGCGAGGCCGTGCTCTGATCAATTTTCTCAATGTTATGAACCTTATCCACTTCAATTCCCATTTCGGTCGCAATTTCCGCCGGCAATGGTTCGCGTCCCAAATCCTGCGATAGACGGCGCACTACTTGCTTGTATTTGGCAATCGTTTCCACCATATGGACGGGAATGCGAATCGTGCGAGACTGATCAGCTAAGGCGCGTGTCACGGCCTGGCGAATCCACCAAGTAGCATAAGTAGAAAACTTATAGCCTTTGCGCCAATCAAATTTTTCCACTGCTTTGAACAGACCCAGATTCCCCTCTTGAATCAAATCCAGCAAAGTCAGATCCTGGCTACGGCCAATATATTTCTTGGCAATGGAAACCACCAAGCGCAAGTTGGCACTGGCCAACGCTTTGCGCGCTTCTTCATCACCAAGCAAAATCTTTTTGGCTAAATCTTTTTCTTCCGACGCCGAGAGCAATTTGTGCCGGCCGATTTCTTTGAGGTAGATTTGAACCGAGTCGAGCGAAGAATCGGAACCGCGACCAGACGGTTTAATCTTATCCAAAATCACTTGCTCATCGTCCAACAAACCGCCCTCTTCAATAATATTGACATGAGCTTCTTCTAATTTGACATACAAAGTCTCCAAAAATTCAATATCATTTTCAATATTGGGAAAATCCTTGATAATTTCCGAAAAAGTAACAAAGCCACGCTGGCGTCCGCGCACAATCAAGTCCGCCGCCTTTTTTTCTGTTTGTTCTTTGACCGTTAGCTTGCTTTTGGCGGGGGCCAGAACATTTTTGGTTTTCGGCGCGGTTTTTTTAGTCAAAGCTTTTTTCTTAGCCGGTTTTCCGCGCCCGACCGAAGTTTTGCTTCGGTTTAGGGTCGACTTCTTCGCCCTTATTTTGGCTTTCTTTTTGAGAGGAGCTTTCTTCTTTGTTTTATTCTTCTTGGACGCTTTGCTGGCCATGGGGTTAATTAAAAGTTAAAAGTTGATAATTAAAAAAATAGTCTGAAAGTCCATCAAGTCCATAAAGTCATAAAGTTTATAAAATAAAACGCGGGATTTTTCATGTTTCCAATTTTTGACTTTATAGACTTTGCGACTTTATAGACTTTTGACTCCTATTCATCTCCTGATTAATTGCCTGACAACGAGCCAATAACTCCGCCAATTTATCACTATTCCCCTCTTTTTCCAAATTACGAATTTTAGCAAGCAACATTTCCAGCTCTTGACGCAATAGCTCCTCCTTTAAGCTCGCTAACAGTTCATTTATCTCTTGGCCGATTTTTTCATCTAGTGTATAAGATAATTCCACTTCTAAAATCAATTCGTCTTTTATTTGGCGATAATTGTCTTCCGCCGGTTGAAATTTTTCCGGTCCAAGGATACTAGTTAAACACTCGGCTAAATCGGCCGGCAAAACCGCATTGCCACTAACTTGCCAAAATAGCAAACCGAATAATTTTCGTTCAATCATAGTTAGGCGAGAAAATTTACTTGGCGCACTGACCGCTGTCGATGACGACATCGCCTGACCAGTTTGATCCAATTCGGCCGGCAATAATTCAATTTTTTTCAATTCATCCCAAATCGGTTCTTCGCGCGTCCCGGCAAATTGCGCAATCTTGGAAACAAAATGCGCTTGATCAATCGCATTAGTCAGACGCGCCACATACGGCAAAACATCCTCCGAAATCCGTTTGCTTTTCAACCGTTGATCATAATTTTTTCGCGCTAAGGCCGCCAAACAAAAATCGATAACATTGGTGGCGCTAGTAATAGCCGTTCGCCATTTATCCGGATCTTGCGCGACTAAATCCGCCGGATCTACTTCGTCTGGCAATAAAGCGATTTTCACTTCCATCCCAAGAGCTAAAGCGATATTTATTCCACGGCGCGCCGCATTAATACCGGCTGTATCGCCATCAAACGCCATCACCAGATTATCCGTCAAACGTTTGATTAAATTGAGATGGTACGAAGTCAAAGCCGTGCCAGACACCGCCACCGTATTAATTACCCCGGCCTGATGTGAAGAAACCAAATCCATCTGTCCCTCCACCAAAACACAAAAATCTTTTTGGCGAATCTCAGTTTTCGCTTTATCGTAACCGTAAAGAATCCGCGACTTGTCATACAGCGCCGTCTGCGGGGTATTGATGTATTTGGCTTCCTCGCGCTCAGAGGTAATTAGAATCCGACCGGAAAAACCGACTGGACGGCTGGAAACATCAAACAGCGGGAACATAATCCGACCGCGAAAACGATCATAGTAACGCCCACCAGCGTGACGAATAGATTGGTTGGTAGCGATAATCAAACCGGTTTTTTCAATTTCGGCATCAGCAAAACCTTTTTGCTTCAGTAATGAATAAACTGCGGACCATTCCGGTTTGGCAAAACCTAAGCGCCATTGCCGGACCGTCTCTTCCGTCAGATTTCTTTTTTTCAGATAATTTTTCGCTTCGGCGCTTTGCAATAAATTAGTATGATAAAACTTGGTCGCTTCTTCCAAGATAGTATGAAGACGTTCGCTTTCGCCCCGCGCTTTAATATCCACCGGTTTCAGTTCTACCCCCGCCCGCGCCGCTAAAACTTGCAGCGCGCCGAAAAAATCCAAACCTTCGATTTCTTGAACAAAGCTGAAAATATCGCCCCCGCGATTACAACCGAAACAATGATAATTGTCGCGGGCCGGCGAGACATAGAAGGACGGCGTCTTTTCGTTATGAAACGGACAACGCGCCTTAAAATTACCGCCGGACTTTTCCAGCTTAATATAGGAACCGATAACTTCGGCGATTCCTAGTTTGGCTTTAATTTGTTCGACTTGAGAAGAAGACATAGATTTTTTATTATCGATTATGTTCTGACCTCTTCTTTACCGGCGAAGTCGAAGCATATATTTTTTCGAGACTCTCGGAGCCGTGGAGACGGCGAGAGTGAAGAAATTTTCAGCCGAAAATTATCTGTGCTCGAAAAAATATGTGCAAGACGATTCTATGACTCTTCAGATTGCGTTTTCTCTCGAACGGTATCTATAATTTCTTCATCCGAATTATAGCTCTTATTCAAGCCAGTGCCCGCCGGAATTAATCGGCCAATAATGATATTTTCTTTCAAGCCGCGTAGTTTGTCCATGCCACCTTGAATCGCCGTATCAATCAATACCCGAGTGGTGTGTTGGAAGGAGACAGCTGACAAGAAGCTGGACGTGGACAACGCTACATCGGAAATACCAAGGATAGCTGATTCCGTCGTCGCCGGCTCACCACCCTGTTCTTGCACTTTTTTATCTTCTTCATGCAATTCTGACGCTTCCACCACTTCGCCAACGGTAAATTTAGTCTGATTGGCTTTCTTGACGCGTTTGCGCGACATCATTTGATGAATGATGATTTCGATATGTTTGCGCGCAATCGCCACGCCCTGTAATTCGTAGATAGCATTAGCCTCCTTAATGATATAGTCTTCCGTCTTGGTTTTGCCCGCTAATTTATACAATTCTGCCAAGTCAATGGAACCTTCAGTCAAAGGCTGACCTTTCTCAACCATATCGCCTTTATTGACTAACAGAGTACGCATGGCCGACACGGTATATTCGATTTGCTCACCCGCCTTCGCGCCTTTTTTGCGATGTTCCAGATCGGGTAAAATAGAAATAATCGTATCGCGACCATCTTTCTTGATATCCATTACTTCCCCCACTACTTGCGACAAAGTCGCCGGATTCTTCGGTGTTCGACGTTCAAAAATTTCTTCCACCCGCGGCAAACCACCAACAATGTCTTGCGCCCCAGTACCAATACCGCCCGAGTGTTTCGTTCTCATGGTTAACTGCGTACCCGGTTCGCCAATCGCTTGCGCGGCCACAATACCGACCGGTTCGCCCATTTTAATCAGACCGCCCCGGCCCGGATCTTCGCCATAACATTTTTGACATAGACCTTTCAGAGTTTTGCAGGTCAACGGCGAACGCACATAAGCTTCAGTAATACCTTGCGCTTCCACTACCTTGGCTTCATCGCGTGTCAGCAAGTGCCCTTTGGCAAACAATACTTTACCCTCCTTATCCAGCAAATCTTTGGCCAAAATACGCCCCTTGATGCTGTTACCGATACCATTATCAAAACCAAGAATATGGTTCTGATTAATCAATTTACCTTCTTTATCGCCACAATCTTCTTCCGTAATGACCACATCTTGCGAGACATCCACCAGTTTTCGCGTCAAATAACCAGCTTTCGCCGTGTTAAGCGCGGTGTCCGCCAAAGTCTTGCGCGAACCGTGAGTCGTAATGAAGTATTCCAACGGCGACAGACCCTCTTTGTAAGATGGAACAATCGGGAAATCAACCAGACGACCGGATGGTGCGATAATCAAACCTTTCATACCGGCCATCTGCGAAATTTGTGAGATAGAACCGCGCGCGCCGGACTTGAGCATATATGATACCGGTCCGAGCGGAGCCAAACTATCAGGCAAAGCCTTTTCAATCTGACCTTTAACGCCGTACCACAATTCAATCGTCATACGGTATTTTTCCGCTTCCGATAATAGACCATCTTCAAATTGTTCAATCAATTTCTTTTCATCACGCCGGCCAGCTGCCACAATCGCTTCCTTTTGTGGAGGCACAACTACATCGTCCAAACCCCAAGTAATGCCGGAACGAGTAGCATATTTGAAACCAAAAGTCTTGATTTTATCCAAGATGTCCGGCATGCGTTCCATGCCAAAATGATTCATCATTTCTTCTACCAAGCGACCCATTTCCTTTCCAGTTAATTCCTTGTTGATAAATGGCCATTCGGTTGGTAAGGTATTATTAAACATAATCCGGCCAACCGTTGTTTCAAAAATCTTGCCATGCAGATCGCCATATTTTTCTTTCTTGCCACCCAAGAGATTAATCTTGGCGCGCAAATCGATATCACTGAAGTCGTAAGCCATAATCGCCGCATTCGGACTCTGGAAATATTTACCTTCACCCTTCGCGCCCGGCAAAATCTTAGTCATCCAATAGACGCCCAAAACGATATCCATACGCATATTAACAATCGGATCGCCGGAACCCGGTTTGAGCAAGTTTTTATTGGCCGCAATCAATTCCCGCGCTTCTTTTTGCGCCGAGTTAGATAAAGGCACATGAACCGCCATCTGGTCACCGTCGAAGTCCGCGTTGAAAGCGGTACAAACGAGCGGATGCAGTTGGATTGCATTACCCTCAATCAGTACCGGCTGAAAAGCCTGAATGCCCAAGCGGTGCAAAGTCGGCGCGCGGTTGAGTAAAACATATTTATCGCGAATGACTTCTTCCAAAATCGCCCAAACTTCCGGAATACCTTCATCAATTAAGCGACCGGCACCGCGAATATTGTACGCCAATTCCGCCAATAAGATTTTAGAAATAATAAACGGACGGAACAACTCCAACGCCATATGCTTCGGCAAACCGCACTGAGAAATTTTCAATTCCGGACCAACCACAATCACTGAACGACCGGAATAATCCACGCGCTTACCCAAAAGGTTCTGACGGAAGCGTCCCTGTTTGCCCCGCAACGCGTCAGCCAAAGATTTAAGCGGACGGCGCTGAGTCTGATTCATGACACCTTCGGCGCCATTGCCTTTGCGGATAGAATTATCAATCAAGGAATCCACCGCTTCCTGCAAAATACGCTTTTCGTTGCGCAAGATAACTTCCGGCGCATGCAATTCAATCAGTTTCTTCAAACGATTATTGCGGTTAATGACCCGACGATACAAATCGTTAACATCGGAAGTCGCATGACGACCGCCATCGAGCGCCACCATTGGACGCAAAGCCGGCGGAATAATCGGCACATTGCGCAAGAACATCCATTCCGGACGAACACCGGCCTGTTTCAAAGATTTAACCAAATTAAAACGCTTTTGCAATTTCACCCGCTCCAAAGAACCGGCTTTTTCCAGTCGGACCGATAACTGTGACATTAAATCATCCAAATCAATCGTGCGGAAAATAGATTCAATCGCTTCCGCGCCAATTCCCGCCTCAAAGACGGTGCCATATTTCAGCGCCAAACGATGGTAAAGATTTTCATCCAATACCACCCACGGCGCAATGCTTTCCAATTGGCGTTTAGCTTCCAAGACTGCCTCTTTCAGCTTCTCTTTGTCAGCTTCGGTCGTGATGGCCTTGTATTTGGCTTTGTATTCACTGTCAATTTCCCGCAAAACTTTAGCTTTCTCCTCTTCATTGACTTTGGTCACGACATAACCGGCAAAATAAATCACTTTTTCCAATTCACTGATTGAGAGATCCAATACCAAACCCATCCGCGACGGAATATTACGCAAAAACCAAATATGCGCCACCGGTGTCGCCAAAGTAATATGGCCCATCCGCTCGCGACGAACAATGGAGCGCGTTACTTCCACGCCACATTTTTCGCAAACAATATCTTTATAGCGAATGCGCTTGTATTTACCGCAATAGCATTCGTAGTCTTTTTCTGGTCCAAAAATTCGCTCGTCAAATAAGCCGTTACGTTCCGAGCGACCGGTGCGATAGTTAATCGTTTCCGGTTTGGTCACTTCGCCGTAAGACCATTCCAGAATCTTTTCCGGTGAAGCCAGCTTCAAAGTAATGGCATTGAAGTCGGTGATCTTATCCGTTTTTTTAGCAATAGGAGTTGTCATAATATATTTAATTTAATTAAAAATGTAAAATTAAAAATTAGAAATCGACAAGTAATCTTGTCGTCCCGGGCTTGACCCGGGATCCAGTGGTTTTAGCCTGGATTCCCGCCTGCGCGGGAATGACAAATGCGTTGGATTTCATTTTTAATTTATAATTATTAATTTTTAATTCATTATAGCTTCTTTAATTCGACGTCTAATGCCAAACCGCGTAGCTCATTCAGCATCACGTTGAATGATGCCGGAATATTCGGCTGCTTAATCGGTTCACCCTTAACAATCGAATCGAAAGCCGACGACCGACCCATAATATCGTCTGACTTAATAGTAAGCATTTCGCGCAAAGTATAAGCGGCACCATAACCTTCGAGTGCCCAGACTTCCATTTCACCGAACCGTTGACCGCCACCCTGTGAGCGACCACCCAACGGCTGTTGCGTAATTAAGGAATATGGTCCAATGGAACGCATGTGAATTTTGTCTTCCACCATGTGAGCCAGTTTCAGAATATACATATAACCAATAGCAATCGGCTGATCAAAAGCCTCGCCCGTCTGACCATCGAACAGTTTTACTTTACCGTCTTCGTTGAAACCGGCCTTAACCAATTCCTGTTTGATTTCATCAGGGCTGACACCCATAAAGACCGGCGTAATCGCTTGATAGCCAAGCGTGTGCGCGGCCAAACCTAAGTGCATTTCAAAAATCTGACCCAGGTTCATACGAGACGGCACACCGAGTGGTGTCAGAATGACATCCACCTGTCGGCCATCAGCCATGTATGGCATATCTTCGATCGGCAGAATGCGGGAAATAACACCCTTGTTACCGTGGCGTCCGGCCAATTTGTCGCCAACCGAGATATTGCGGACTTCCGCCACTTGAATATAGATTTTTTTGATAATGCCCGATTCCATCTTATCGCCCTGTTCGCGCGAAAAGACTTTGACGCCAATAATCCGGCCCTTTTTGCCGTGTGGCATGCGCAAGGAAGTATCTTTAACATCGCGCGCTTTTTCGCCGAAGATTGAACGCAATAAGCGCTCTTCCGGCGTCAATTCAGTCTCGCCTTTCGGTGTAATCTTGCCAACTAAAATATCACCCGGTTCCACTTCCGCGCCGATGCGAATAATTCCTTCTTCGTCCAGATTTTTCAGTTTCGCTTCGCCAACGTTTGGAATATCGCGGGTAGTTACTTCCGGTCCGAGTTTGGTATCACGCACATTCGCTTCGTGCTCTTCAATATAAATACTGGTAAACTTGCTGTCTTTAACCAAGCGTTCGGACAAAATAATCGCGTCTTCATAGTTCGCGCCTTCCCAAGACATGAAAGCCACCAAGGCATTTTGTCCCAGCGCCATCTGGCCATCAACCGACGAGGTATTGTCAGCCAACAATTCATGCTTCTTCACTTTCTGTCCGACCGCTACTACCGGGCGATGATGGAAGGAAGTATTATCAGCGGTTCGGCTGAAGTTGACTAAAGTATAAGCATCGCGTTCGCCGTCTTCCGTTTCAATTACGATTTTCTTGCCATCAGCTATTTTAACCGTTCCGGCGCGCGCGGCTAAAATCAAACGACCGGAATCCAACGCGGCGCGTTCTTCCATGCCCGTTGCGACAAGCGGAAACTCCGGCAAAACCAAAGGCACCGCCTGCTTCTGCATGTTTGAACCCATCAAGGCGCGGTTAGCGTCATCATGCTCCAAGAACGGAATCATAGACGTTGCGACCGAATAAGCTTCGTTCGGCGCCACGTCTATATATTGAACTTTATTCTTCGGCATCAAACCGGGTTTGGTCTGATTACGCACTTCCACCATTTCATCCAGTAAGTGACCTTTGTCATCATAAGGCACCGAAGCGTGAGCAATAATATAAGGCTCTTCTTCCAACGCATTCATAAAAACCAACTCATCAGTCACCCGGCCATCTTTTACTTTACGATAAGGTGTTTCAATAATACCGAATTCGTTAACGCGGGCATAAGTAGACAAGTGCAAAATCAAACCGATGTTCGGACCTTCCGGCGTATGGATAGGACAAACGCGACCATAGTGCGAAGTGTGCACGTCGCGCACCTCCAAACCAGCGCGTTCGCGAGTCAATCCGCCTGGACCAAGGGCGCTAAGCGTCCGCAAGTGTTCCACTTCCGCCAAAATATTTTCCTGACTCATGAATTGCGACAATTGGTTGGTCGTGAAAAATTCTTTCAAGCGCGCCTGTAACGGACGAGGCGAGATGAATTGGATCGGCAAAAGCGTCGCCGTATCAATCGTGGACATCCGATCCTGGATATTGCGCTTCATCTGGGTCATACCCATCTTAAGTTTCATCTGGAGCATCTCGCCGACTGAGCGGACACGACGCAAACCCAAGTGGTCAATATCATCTTCCTTGGCATTCTTATCATTATTAAGAGCAATGATATGTTTGACGATAGTATATAGGTCATCCAGATGAACAACGCGATCTTCTTTGGCATTATCAGATTTTTCAAAACGCTGATTGAAACGCACCCGTCCGACCGTGGACAAATCATATTTTTCGCGCGAGAAAAGCGTATCAATATATTCTTTGGAATTCGCCGGGGTAGCTAAATCGCTATCGCGCAAGCGTTTATAAACTTCCAAATAAGAATCTTGGCTGGTTTTGGCGTGATCTTTTTCCAAAGACGCTCTGATAGCATTGATGTCTTCATCTTTGCCGGCAAAAACTTTTAAGATATCCTCATCGGATAATTTCTTGCCTTCAATATCGGCAAAAATCCGGAACAAGGAAGAAATCGGGAATTTACGCTTGCGGTCAATGCGGACATAAACCGCACCATCCACTTCCGATTCCACTTCAATCCACGCACCCTTGGCCGGGATGATTTTAGCGCCAAAATATTTGCGCCCACGCAATTCATTGGCGGTAAAAAAGACGCCGAAAGATCGCGCGAGTTGTGGCACAATCACCCGCTCAATACCATTAACAATGAAGGTACCGTGATTGGTCATCAACGGAAAATCCGCCAAGAAAATTTCCTGTTCTTTTTCCGCATTCAAAACCTTATTCTTAAGCTTGACCTTGACCCGGAGCGACGCTTCGTAAGATAGCTTGTTTTCCTTAGCGAAGTATTCGTCATGTTTCGGTTCGTCCAGCTGGAAGCTCGCAAATTCCAGTTCAAATTTCTTCTCCGAATAATCCTTAATCGGAGAAAACTCTTGGAATAATTCCTTGAGTCCGTCTTTCACTAACCAGCGATAACTTTCGGTCTGGATGCCCACCAGGTTTGGGAAATCCGACAACGGCTTCTTGTAGCGGGAGAAATATTTTTGCTTCATATTAAGCGCTTATTATTTAAATAAAGTCCTGTTAATAATGTTTGTTTCAGGTGTTGATGACCCTTATTTTCTCATCGCCTCTTCCGCGCTTCGCAGATTTTCGCTAATGAAACGCAGAACCACGCGGACTTTTGCATTTGTCATTGCGAGGTACTCCGAAGCAATCTGCGTTTGTATTTTGTCCGCGTTGTTCAGCGTCAAGTCCGCGACTGTCCGCGGTTGCCCGTGCAAAGCGAGAGGCAACACAAAAAATGACCCGAGCGTGGCTTTCCGCTTTGGGCTAGTCTAAACTGAGAAAAAATAGGGCAAGAGTTCTCCCGTAACTCAATCTTGCTTAATGGGAGAAGTATAGACTAAGAGCAAAAACTTGTCAACTTAGCCATTCTTTCTTCCCTTTTTCCACTCCTCAATCTTCTTGTGGTGCCCCGACAAGAGCACTTTCGGCACTTTGTATTTTTTGCCATTCCACTCCAAAACTTCCGGCCGGGTGTACATTTCCGAGGCGGAAACGCGCTTTTCTTCCGGCGAGTCGGCGTTACCGAGCACACCCGGGATTTGGCGAGACAAGCTGTCTATCACAATCATCGCTGGCAATTCTCCACCTGTGAGTACGTATGGTCCGACAGAAATTTCTGTCGCTTTTAAAATCTTTTTCACCCGCGCATCAATCCCCTCGTATCGCCCACAGATCAAGATTATATCAGTGTATTTTTTGGACCAACTAATGGCTGTAGTATTTTCAAATTGTTTCCCTCCCGGACTGAATATAATCACTTTAGCTTTCAGCTTTCGGCTTTCAGCTTTCAGGGAATTAAGAATAGAATCAGTGGCTCGTAAAATCGGTTCAGCGAGCATTACCATGCCGGGGCCACCTCCGAAGGGACGAAAATCGGTCTTGCGATGCTTGTCTTCGGTAAAATCCCGCAGATTGTAGATATTTATCTTTATCTTCCCCGCTTCCTGCGCCCGCTTCAAAATTGACTCATTCAGATATGAGTCAAAAATATCGGGAAAGATGGTGAGGATATGAAAGGTAACCATTTGACAAATATATCATAGAATGGTGGTAATTTCCAGTGTTGTAAAATTTTTTTCCGTATTGTCATTCCCGCGCAGGCGGGAATCCAGAGTATTATTTTTTGATATGAAAATAATTTTTAATTTCAAATTTTTAATTTTTAAATAAATGACCCAAAATCTTAATTTTTAAACCTGGATTCCCGCCTGCGCGGGAATGACACACCATACAAAAAGCATCAAAAAAACCGACGGAGCCTAAATAAACGCGGATTGCTTCGGAAATACCTCGCAATGACAAACACAAAAGAAAACCGCCCAAGCTTATGCCGGACGGCTTTCTCTAAAAACAAGTTTTTAGAACTTCAAATCTTCCATCGCCTGGTCTACCGATTGGGAAGCCGTGCCCGCCTGCGGAGCGCGCATACCACCCTCCGGTTCGTTGATCTTCAGGTTCACGCGGGCGTTGTTTTTCATCCCGACGACGCGGAGCAGAGTGCGGATCGCTTTGGCGGTATTGCCTTGGCGTCCGATAATCTTGCCCATATCGGCGGAATTGACGTCGAGGGTCATAAGGACGCCCATCTCATCAACTTTCCGGCTCACCTTCACATCTTGCGGATTATCAACCAATGCCTTGACTACATATTCAAGGAATTCCTGATCAGCCATTTTGGTATTTTAAGAGTTAAGGATAATCTATTCTAATAATTTCCGTTATTCGACCGTAATATTGAATGTTAATTCAAATATTTTATATTGTCAAAACTATTTTTTCGAACTCGTCGCCGTTTGACCAGTCGTACTGCCCATAGAAGTGGTGGAAGCCAAAGCTGAACCGACATTAGCCAACAGTAAACTATCAGTTGAGGTCGCTAAGGGATCGGTTGAAGAAGCTAAACCTAAGTTACTCGGCAGGCGAGCAATCAAGCGGAAAGTCGGCAAAAGATTGTCAATTTCTTTTTTCGCCACGCCCGTTGGTTTGCCTTCGCTATAATTGACTTCTATCATTATTTGATAAGTACTGGTCGAAAAAACATATTTTTCCACTGATCCGCCGATGGTCTGGGTTTTCTCGTTAGAATAAAAAATGTAATCAACCGTGGTTGAACCAATCTTTTTGGTACTGGTACTAATCAAACTGGCAAACTTAGTCGGATTGGTGTACATTTCATCAGTCTGAGCATCTTTGAAAAAAATTACCGAATCTTGCGAGGCTAAAGCCACGGCCGTAGAAGTCGGATTTTCCGCAATCATTTTTTCCAAAAAACCAACACGCGCGTTACGCACCAACGCTACCTGATTTTTTCTGGCCGGATCGGACGCAAAGACTGTGCTTGTGCTCCAATCGCGACTAAAAGATACAGCAAAGCCTAAATGGTTATCAACCACCGTAGTTAGATTTGCTGGTGTACTGGTCGCTTTAATATCCAAACGCGAAGACAACAGCTCCACTACCTGGCGCTGTAAATCATTAACGGCTGTCAACAAATCATCCAAGACCGAAGCTTGGGCTGATAAGGGTATAATCAACACTAACGCCAAAACAACCTTAACTAATTTATTTTTAAACATAAAATTGGGGTTATCGTCGCTCATCACAACTGGATTCTTTCACTCAGGGACTAATAAACCTTAAGACTATCATAGCATAAATAAAACAAAAACGGAACTAATCTCCGTTTTCGCCTTGAAATATAAGGGTTTTTTCCTTGCCTGTGGATTACTTTTTAGCCGAACTTTAAATCAGGTGTTTTAGGCCACCGGGGTCTCAGCGACAGGCTCGCTTGCCTCTTCAGTGGCGGGGGTTTCGACTGGCACAACTTCTGTTTCAGCCGTTTCCGCAGCTTTTTCTTCCAGTTTGACTTCTTCCGCCAAGACTTCCGCGACAACTTGAGCCGGTTTTTTCGGCACGGTATTAACCGTCTGACCGTCAATTATTTTATTTTTGACCAATAAGTTGTGGACAGTTTCTGATACTTGCGCGCCAGATTTAATCCAGTGCTGAATACGTTCAACTTGAAATTCTGGCTTCCCTTGACGAGCATTATAATTACCAACTACTTCTAACACACTGCCAGTTTTAGCCGAACGCTTGGAATCAACAACAACCACCCGGAAGGATGGATCATTGGTGCGACCAACACGTTGCAAGCGAATTATTAACATAATGAAAGAATACTAGCAGACTATGGAAAAAAGTCAAACTCAATCAATTAAAACCCTGCAATAGAATGGCTATATTAGCAATATCGTGTTAGGATGAACTTAACAATGAAAAAATCAGACTACTACCGGTCCAAAAACTCTCCCAAGGGAATGCCTTACGGAGCAAACAAAAAGCGCGCTAAGGCGGTGGCTAAAAATCCGTTGGAAAAACAAGCGGAGGGACCCATTCGAACCACCGCCCGAGGCGAGGGCAGTTTTTTCTTGCCGGAGGGAAAAAGCGCGATCATCAGCTCCGCCGACCTAGCCAAAGCACTGGACGGCGATACAGTGTCTATCGCCTACCGCGAACAAGGACAAGATATAGTCGGCAAAGTTCTTAAAATCATCAAACGCAAACGCGATGCTTTTGTCGGCACTTTGGAAAAAGCTGGTGAAGGCTGGCAAGTCAAACCGGATGACCGGCGTCTATATATAGTCATCGCGATCGAGGAAAAAAATCTGGCGGGCGCCAAGTCGGACGACAAAGTCTTAGCCGAAATTACCGACTGGCCAAATCTGAAGGACGGTCCTTCCGGTAAAATAATCAAAGTGATTGGACAGACCGGACAGCATAACGCCGAAATGGAAAGCATTATTTTGGACAACGGCTTTACCGAAGAATTCAATCCGGAAATAGAACAGGAAGCCATCTCCCGAATAAATCAGCTACATGACAATTTTAATAAAGAAACCGTCGGGCGCCGCGATTTCCGCGCTATCACCACATTAACGATAGATCCGGTGGATGCCAAAGATTACGACGACGCCATTTCTTTCCAAGAAGTCGCGCCTGATCGTTTTGAAGTCGGTGTTCATATCGCCGATGTTTCCTATTTCGTTCGCCCGGGCACAGGACTTGACGACGAAGCGCGCCATCGCGCCACCTCTATTTATCTGGTGGACCGCACGATTTCCATGTTGCCGGAAGTGCTCTCCAACGGCGAATGCAGTTTAGTGGAAGGCAAAGACCGCTTGACTTTTTCCGGCGTCTTCACACTGGACAAGACCGGCAAAATCCATGAAGAATGGTTCGGACGAAGCCTAATCAATTCCAATCGCCGTTTTACTTACGAACAAGTGCAGAAAATCTTGGACGACAAAGCCGGCGCCTATTTTGAAGAATTGAATACCTTAAACAAACTTGCCTACGCTTTGCGCAAAAGAAAAATTGAGGCCGGCGCGCTGTCATTTGAAGATGAAGAAGTTCGTTTCCGCTTAGACGCGGACGGCAAGCCGATTGATATTACCAAAAAAGAACGCACAGACTCGCACAAGCTGGTGGAAGATTTTATGTTGCTTGCCAACAAAAAAGTGGCGGAATATGTATCCAAGCTGAACAAGAACCAGCCCAAGACTTTCGTCTATCGCATCCACGACTCCCCCGATCCGGCCAAGATTTTGGCCTTGCGCGAGTTCCTGAAACCGCTCGGTTATGACGTGAAAATCGGCGGGAAGAAAATCACTTCGGTGGAATTTAATCGTCTGCTTGTCTCTGCCTTAGGCCAGCCCGAAGAAGCCATCGTCCATCGCGCCGCTATCCGCGCCATGCCCCGCGCTATCTATTCCACCCAAAATATCGGCCATTACGGTTTGGCTTTTCCCCACTACACGCATTTTACTTCGCCTATCCGCCGTTATCCCGATCTAATGGTCCATCGTCTGTTGGATATTTATTTAAGCGGGCAGAAACCATCGCAGGAATTGCTTAACGAATATTCCTCGCTCGCTATCCATTGTTCCGAACGCGAAAAGCAAGCCAGCAACGCCGAACGCGATTCCGTGAAATACAAGCAGGTGGAATACTTGAGCGAAAAAATCGGCAAGATTTACGACGGCATCATTTCCGAAGTTACCGATTGGGGTATCTTCGTGGAAGAACGCGAAACCAAAGCCGAAGGTTTGGTGCGCTTTTCCGACTTAGCCGACGACTATTACCGGTTTGATAAGAAAAAATACGCGGTCATCGGACAGAAAACCAAAAAAGCTTACCGCTTGGGCGATGCCGTCAAAATCAAAGTAATGAAAACCGACCAAAAGCGCCGGATTATTGATTTCAAAATCATAGGGTAACTTTTAGCTGTTAGGTAACCCACTCGGATATAAAAAATTATCACATCGCGCGTAGGTACGCGCGATGTGATAAAAACATCGACAATTTTTATATAATTTTTAACCATGTTGACACCTTAGTCACTATCCCCTACAATTAGACTAATCAGAGATTGCGATAGCCACCGACTATCGAACGCGTCCCCAGCGGGCTAATCTGATTAATAAATTGAGAGTCTCTAAATTGGAGAAAATCAGGTGGAACCGCGAGTCAGCTAAAAAACTCGTCCTGATACCGGCAAATTTTTTGCTTGTATCGGGACGAGATTTTTTGTATCAGAGTCAAAAGTCTATAAAGTCTCAAAGTCCGTAAAGTTAAAAGCATTTCACTTTTGACTTTATAGACTTGATGGACTTTCAGACTTAAAAATATTATCAAATAAATTTTTAATTTTATGGCAAACATCGAACAAATCCGCCACTCGCTCGCCCATATCTTGGCCGCCGTGGTAAAGCAGAGCTATCCGCGCGCCAAGTTGGGTATTGGCCCCGCCGTGGATAATGGTTTTTATTACGACTTTGATTTCTCCGATGGACCAGCACCCACTCCGGATGATTTGATCGGCTTGGAAACGGAAATGCGGAAACTGATTGGTCAGCATGTGGATTTCACGATGGAAGAATTGTCGCTTCCCGCCGCCGAAAATCTGTTTCAAGAAGAACCCTACAAACTGGAACTAATGAAAGAATTGGCTAGCGCTGGCGCCAAGCTGACCTTCTATCGCAATCATAGTTTCTTGGATCTCTGCGCCGGACCGCACATCGCGAACACCAAAGAAATAGATCCGGAATCTTTCAAACTGGAACGACTGGCGGGCGCTTACTGGAAAAGCGACGAGAAGAATAAAATGCTGACTCGTATTTACGGCTTAGCTTTTGCTACGCGTCAGGAACTTTCTACCTATGTTGAACAAATAGAAGAAGCTAAAAAACGCGACCACCGCAAGTTAGGCAAAGAATTAGATCTCTTCCATATCGATGAAGTTGTCGGACTCGGTTTGCCTTTATGGCATCCTAAAGGAGCAAAAATCTGGCGTATCATTGAAGATTTTTGGTATCACGAACATGAAAAGGCTGGTTATGAGCTAGTTCGTTCACCACATATCGGCAATAAATTATTATGGGAGACTTCCGGTCACTGGGGATTCTACAATGACAGCATGTATCCGCCATTAGAAGTTGGACAAAGCTTGTCAGACAGCCAGAACAAGGAAAAAGTAAAAGAATCAGAAAATTATCTGCTCAAACCGATGAATTGCCCGTTCCATGTACGCATTTACAAGAACAATACTCACTCCTATCGAGAATTCCCCTTGCGTTGGGCGGAATGCGGAACAGTTTATCGTTACGAGAAAAAAGGCGAATTATCTGGTCTGACTAGAGTTCGCGGTTTTACTCAAGATGATGCCCACATCATCTGCCGCGCGAACCAAGTAGAAGAAGAACTCGGTCGAGTGGTAGATTTCATATTGTTTATGTATTCCGCTTTCGGTTTCCAGATTGAAAATATTAAGATTTATCTCTCTGTTCGCGACCCCAATAACACTAAATATGCCGGCAATGAAGAAGGTTGGAATTTCACGGAAAAAGTATTGGAGAAGGTAGCTCAAAATAAAAAACTCCTATATCAAAAGGATATCGGCGGAGCGGTTTTTTATGGACCGAAATTGGATTTCAAAATAAAGGATGTTTTGGGTCGCGAATGGCAGTGTTCAACTTTACAATTTGATTTCAATCTGCCGGAAAGATTCGATATGACCTATACTAATCAGCAAGGTGAGGCGGAACGGCCTTACATGATTCATCGTGCTTTATTCGGTTCTTTTGAAAGATTTATCGGTCTACTAATTGAGCAATATGCTGGTGCTTTTCCAACCTGGTTTGCGCCCGTGCAAGTCGCCGTTTTGCCGATTTCCGAAAAACATCGCGACTATGGCCAAACGGTGGTGGAAAAATTAAAACAAGCGGGCATCCGCTCCGAGCTAAATACCGATGATGAAAGTCTAGGCAAAAAAATTCGTGGCGCCAAGATACAGAAAGTGCCTTACTTCCTGGTCCTGGGCGAAAAAGAAAAAGAAGAGAATATGGTAACCGTAGAAAAACGCGAAGGTGGTTCGGCCAAAATGACCGTAGAAGATTTCATCAATAATATCAGCACGGAAATAAAAGATCGACGATAATTTAGAAAAAGAAAAACGCCACAAACCTTTCGGGATGTGGCGTTTCGTTTCGCGTTTTGTTTCTGATCGGTTGCTTTCTAGCGCCGGCCGGAGTGACCTCGGCTTCCACCGTAGCTGTAATGCGACCCGCCGTGACTGCGTCCACCAAAGCCAAAAGAAAACGATAGGCTCGGGTAGCATGAATACGACGGATAGGACGAGTACGATGGGTAGTACGGCTCCGATCGGTAATAGCTCACCGGAACGACTGGCCGCGTATAGACCGGATAGGGCTGATACACAACCTGAGGTTCTGGTTCGCGCACATACACGACTGTCGGTGCTGGGGCAGGTTCCCTCACATAGACAATCGTCGGTGGCGCCGGGCGCACGATGGTGACCGGACGAGCAGGCACTGGCACGGGCATCGGAACAACGCATTGAACTGGCCGAACCGGTTCTTCGTACACGATGGCACGCGTCGCCGGACTTGGCGAAGTAGAGATGGCAACCGCCGGGACTGGAACCATCACTGGTTCCGGCGCAGTCGGTTCGCCGCCACCCAGGTCAAACGTGGCTTTAACGATCGGCTGTTTGTAGGCCGGACCGCGCCAATCGCCGACACCCGCGCCCACATCAACCAGACCAGGAATGTTGATTCCGGCACCGATGCCGAAATCTCCCGCCGAGGCCGTAGCGATGCAGCCGAAAAACAGAATCAAAAACGCGAAGTAAAGGTACAGTTTGGAGAACATTTTATGTTCCCTCCTTTAAGATGGATTGACCACTTGGGTCTCCTCAGATTATAAACCATACTATTTTAAAAGTCAACCCCGTAGTGAGTTTTGGCATTGTCGGGTATCCTCCCGACGCGCTTTTAGCGTGATGCCAAAATCTACTACGGGGTCAACCCCCACTTGGACGTCCCTCTCCCAAGTACTTTTATCGGAAAAAATAAATGGCGCGCAATGGATTTCTCCAAAGCGCGCCATCGGCGAAAGACAGTCCATCTTTCCGCGAACCTATTGGCAGTACAATACCGCCGGCTCGTGGTGAGTGAAGACCGTCAGGCACCACTGCGTTTCTCGAGCGGGGGTTCAAATATTCTGATCCGCTCCGGCAGGATAGCTAGGGGCTGTTCCAGCCATTCGGGTAAGCGTGGGTTCATCACTCGGTTTGCTTTCTTTTGCCAGATTGTAAACCTGAACGATAGCAGATTTCCCGACATGAAATATTTCCACTGTCGCTACTAGTGCGACAGTGGGAATTCCGACCATCAGGATAATCAGGAGGAGTAAAATTACTGTTCCCCCCAACAGAGCCAGGAACTGGTCGATGATATACTCCCTCGCAGTCTTTTTCAAAAGCTTCATGATATTTCCCTCCCTCGGATAATTTTGGAAGCACCTAATCTGCTTTTACTATACAACTTAGCAGAGAAAAGTAAAGTTGTATTTTTGTCATTCCGGTGAAAACCGGAATTTTATCCAAAAAAAACAAGATCCCGGGTCCCTCCTCCGTACAAGACTACGAACGGGCACAGCAAGCCCGGGATGACAATACTGATAGATTTTTTATACGTCCAGATTCGCTAGCTTGGCGTGTGTTTGAATGAAAAGTTTTCTCGGCTCCACTTCGTTACCCATCAAGATATCAAACGTCGTGTCGGCTTTTTCGGCATCTTCAATATGCACCTGTTTCAGAACACGGGTTTCCGGCCTCATCGTCGTCTCCCACAATTCCTCCGGGTTCATTTCGCCCAAACCTTTGTAGCGTTGGATGGAAATCTTGCCGGCGCGCTTGGCATTTTCTTCCTCATTATCTTCACCAACCGCTTCCTCCCCTTCTTCAATTTCCGCATTCTGTCCGCCCATCGTCTTGATAATTTTATTTTTTTCCTCATCACTGTAAGCATAATGCATTTCCTTGCCTTTCTTGATTTTATACAACGGCGGTTGAGCGATATAGATATAGCCGGCTTCAATCAACTCCACATAATAACGGAAGAACAGGGTCAGCAACAAAGTGCGGATATGCGCGCCGTCCACGTCGGCATCAGTTGCGATAATGATTTTATGATAGCGCATTTTGGAAATATCCATCTGATCACCAATACCTACACCCATCGCAATAATCAGCGCCTTAATTTCCGCAAAGGCCAACATCTTATCCAAACGCGCTTTTTCTACGTTCAAGATTTTTCCCTTGAGCGGCAAAATCGCCTGTGTTCGCCGATCGCGTCCTTGTTTCGCGCTATTGTGCACGAATACGCCAGTCGCCAAAGCAAAATTGTGCGTACCTGCTACTTCCAAGTCATAGACATCCATCCTGGTTTTCACTTCATCTATCCTGACGATTTTGTGGTTATAAAGCTTGACTGCCGTCTCTAGTTCGGAATAATCGGAATGGAAAAATCGGTCGGCCAAAGTGCCTGACTTCAGTAGGTTATTGTTCTTTTTCTCTCGTCGCAACCGTTCATAATCGTCAAACGTACCACCCTCATCAAATACTTTCTTGAGCAATGACAAACTATGTCTCAAATACGTAGCATCATAAGACTTACGTCTTGCTTCCCTAAAATCTTTCGTCCACTGGCCCTTGGTTTTTTCAGAACGCCAAACCAGAAGTTTTTTATCCGACCATTCAATTTTGGCAGCAACCGACAAGATCTCTTTTTGTTCCGGATGGGAAGCAAAGAAATCCTTTACCCTATCGGCTTGATTATTCCTGTTTTCCGCCTTAGCCCAGTATTCTCGTTGGACTTCATCCAGTCTTTTCCGACTAGTCTCGCGGTAATCTTGATTTTTAGCGTAAAATTCCAAAAACTTGCCCTTCATAAAATCCTTGTAAGCCAAATCAGACCATTGTTTTTTAGCTCGAGCGCTCAATTCCGGACTCAATTTTGCCATTACCCGGCTCATTTTCTGCCGATAGGCCGGAGTTTGTTTCAATAAACGGCACTTTTCTTTGACCTCTGGGCGGCCAATGGTTTTAGCTGCCATCTCCCGATGCAAATCCAAATGCTCGCGCGCGGAAAGGCGGACCAAATTGTCGGGATTATTGTTAAGTTTATTGAAGTCGCGATGATGGCGATGTGGACCATCTTCTATGACATAAGCTTTATGTTTCAGATTAAACTCGTCAGCCAACATGTGCGCAAAAATCCATTTATGTTTGAAACTGTCCCAGATCATATCATAGCCTTCAATCGTTACTCTCCCCTCAATTTTGGATAATTGGCGATAAAACGGCGCCAAGCTCAATGCCTTATTTAATTTTTGCGCTTCAAGATAAGAACCATCAGCCAAGCGAAATTTATGATCAGGAGTGCAGGTTATTTTCTCTCCGTTATCTAGTGTAATATTGATTACTTTCGCTTGTTTTTTAGTCAGGCGTGGATTGGCGATCTTGCCGATAGCGACTGATCCATTATCATCAAGCGTATAACAATAATTTATTTTTCCTCGTTTGTTTTCTTCCACCAATTGCGTAAACGGCAAATTGCGTCCGTCCACCAAAGCCACTTCGGTATCGCCGGAAAAACAGCCCCCGGCGGAATCTCCCTCCACAATGAATATCTCGCCTTCTTCGGCATTGCGGGTCTGACAATCGGCGAGCTTACCAGGCAAAGTCATGCCTTCCAAGGCGCCTTTGCGCATCACACTATCTTTGGCCGCTTTCGCCGCCTTGCGCGCCTTAAGCGCTAAAATAGACTTATTGATGATAGCTTTCGCTTCGTCCGGATGTTCTTCCAAAAACAGAGAGAAGGCCTCGCCAAAAACCGTTTCTACCGCCCCGCGCGCCTCCACCGAACCGAGCTTAGCTTTAGTTTGACCTTCAAATTGCGGATCGCGCATTTTTACAGAAATCACCGCGGTCAAACCTTCACGGACATCATCACCGGTAAAATTATCCTCGTTATCTTTCGCCAAACCGTTTTTACGGGCGTAATCGTTCAGCGTACGCGTCAACGCCGTGCGAAAACCGGTCACATGCATACCGCCTTCCGGGGTAATTGTATTATTAGTGTAGCTAACCTCCTTGAAATCAATATCGTCAACATACTGCAAGGCGATTTCCACCCGAATATTGTTCGCTTCTTTTTCTACATAAAAAACTTCATCCTGCACCGGTTTATCGTGCTGGTTATAAAATTTGATGAGTGATACCAATCCGCCTTCAAAATAGAAAGTTTGCGACGGCGCTTCCAACCCCAATTCGCTCAAATAGAAAACTTTGTCGGTGTCTATCTTGCCGGAATAATCGCGCGCGTCAATCGCCCGTACTCGCACGTTTTTAATCAGATAAGCCTGACCGCGCAGATGATTGATAACGCGTTCCCAATCGTAAACTGTTTCGGAAAAAATATCTTTGTCCGGTTGGAAAGTGATAATCGTGCCGTGCTGTTTGGACGCGCTTAATTTTTTGACCGCGTATTGTCGCTTGCCGATTTTATATTCCTGCTGATATTTTCCGCCATCGCGATGAACTTCCGCTTTAAGCCAAGACGACAAGGCATTGACCACCGACGCGCCCACGCCATGCAAACCGCCGGAAATCTGGTAACCGCCTTCCTCAAATTTTCCGCCCGCATGAAGCACGGTCAGCACTGTTTCCAACGCCGAGACTTTGGTTTTCTTATGAATATCCACCGGAATACCGCGCCCGTTGTCCACTACGCGAATCTGGTTGCCGGGCAAGATGGCGACTTCGATTTCGGTGCAGAAGCCGTTCATCGCCTCATCGCGCGCGTTATCAAAAATTTCCACCATCAGATGCTGGAGGCCGTCCGGTCCGGTCGAACCGATATACATACCCGGGCGCTTGCGCACCGGTTCCAAGCCCTCCAAAACGACGATTTCGTCACTGCCGTATTTATGTGGTTTTTCTGACATAAAAAATGATACTAAATAGGCCTATTAGAGCCCTTTTTGATGCCTTAATTTTAGCATTTTCCCTCTCAAAATACCAGTGTTTTTTGTGCCCAAAAGTGGACAAAAACATGGATACCAATTTGACAAACTTCGTTCTTAGCTGTATGCTAAAAAAAGTAACAAATTGACCTTTTCACTACCTATTTAGCCCGCGGATGGCTCTAAACCGCAAAGGAGGAAAGTTATGCCGACCAAAAAAGAGCTGTTGGAAGAAAACGCCAGGCTCAAACGGCGTCTAAAAAGAAAGAAAACACGCACTCGAGGAATATCCTCCGATGAAATGAGAGAAATCGCAAGAGAAGAAACCAGGAGAGCGGCAGGAAACCGCGCCTATCAAGAAAGATATAATGGTCTGGTACGCCAAGGGCTATGCGGCAGATGCGCCTCCAGACCATGTGTTTGCGAATGAACTCGCAAGACAGATACCATCGCCAGCTGTGCGCTTTCCACTTTCGTGGATTTGCACACCGCTGGCGATTTTTGTTTTCCGTGTCATTGCGAGGAGCTCCGAAGCAATCTGAGTTTGTATTCCGTGTCATTCCCGTGAAAACGGGAATCCAGGATTAAACAAGATAGGACCTGGATACCGGCCGGAGTTTATACTCGCTCGTCGGGTGCCGGTATGACAATACAAAAAATAACGCAGATTGCTTCGCTCAGCTCGCAATGACAAACATATCAGCGTCTATCTGCGTTTTATCTGCAAAAATCTGCGTCTTTACTTCCTTACTTCCCAATTTTTAGCTTCCAGCGCCGAGATTATTTTTTCCATAATAGCGTTCACTTCCTCATCCGATAAAGTTTTTTCGTATGATTGGAAAACTTGGCGGAAAGCGAGCGACACGCGCTCGTCTTTGGCAAAACGGTCAAATTGCACCGGGCCAATCACAAGCAATTCTCCGGCATTGTCTTTGATAGTTTTGATGACTTCCTCCTCGGCCACATTCTCCGGCACCCAGAGCGCCACGTCGCGAATCACGCGCGGGAAAAGCGATACTTTCTGATAAGTCGCGCTGGAAATGTATTTATCCAAATCCGCCGGCGTGAAATCTCTAGCCATTTCGGCAATCTTATCAAAAGAAATTTCCACTACTCCGCCCTTTATTTCCGGCAAGTTGCGATTGGAAATCTCGGCAATATCTTCGCCAAAAACTTCCATCAATTCTTTTTTAGCCAGAGCTATTATTTCTTCCGCTCTAAATTTCTTAGCCTTGCCCGCCACACCAAGCGCCAGCGTCGTCGTTTCCGAAATGTTTCCGCTATCTTTTTTGAACACGCGACCGATTTCAAAAATCTTCACCGGTTCGTCATCAAACAAAACATATTGCAGATTGAAAGCCAGTTTCTCGGCCAGCCAATCAGACAAATTGCTCCGCAAGAACGGTTTGTCGTTCGCCAGCGGATTAGCCAGTTCCACTTCCCCCTTCTCCGTCAAAGTATAGCCATACACTTCGGCAAAACCTTGACCCACCAAAATCTCGCGAATTTTATTGGCAATTCGGTAACGCTTCTCACCTTCCCTGATTTCTGTCCGGTCAATTTTTGCCTCCAACAATTTCGGTTCTATTTTGTCGTAGCCGTACAAGCGTCCGATTTCTTCCACGATATTAACCGTCTCTTCCAAATCCACCCGCCGGAACGGAATAGTGAGTTTGAGTTTGCTGTTATCTTGCTCCACGACAATATCCAATCTTTTCAAGATGGCAATCATCTCTTCGGTCGGTACCACAATCCCCAGCTTGGCATTTATTTCCTCCGGCGAAACAATAATAACCGTTTGTTTGGCTGGAGTCGGATATTCGTCCACCGACTCGCCTATTTTCAGGTCGTCTTTGCCCGCCAAATCATAGATAAGCGAAGTGAGGTAATCCATCGCTTGACCCGCCACCTCCGGCGATAAGCTATTTTCAAAGCGTTTGGAGGCATCAGTACGGATACCCAAAGCCTGGCTCGTCCGACGGACATTCACGGCATTGAAATTGGCCGATTCCAAAATGATGTTTTTGGTCTGGGCATCCAATTCCGCTTTTTTTCCACCCTTGATGCCGGCCAGCGCCAATACGCCTTCGTCATCAGCAATGACTAATTGATTTTCGGTTAGGCACAATTCTTTATCATCCAAAGTCTGCATAATTTCCCCCGCTTTCGCCCGTCTGATTGTAATTCCACCTTTCACTTTATCCGCGTCAAAAGCGTGCATGGGCTGACCCAAATCAAACATCACATAGTTGGTCGCATCCACAATATTATTGATGGAACGCTGACCGATATTGGCCAACCTTTCTTTGAGCCAAGTCGGCGACTCGCCCACGGCAATATTTTCTACCATTCGTCCGACATAGCGATAACACAGATCGGGCGCGTCTATTTTCACCGCCAAGCTTCTTGCTGGTTTCTGATTAGAGAAAGCTGTTTTTATTTCACCATAATCAGCGGAAAAAGCGCGCTTAGGCAAAGAAAAAATCGCCGACACTTCCCCCGCCACGCCGGTATGACACAAGCAATCATGATTGCGATCGGGCAGGATTTTTATTTCCAACAAACTATCGTCTCCTTTAATTTCCATTCCTTCCACTTCAAATGAGTGAAAAATAATCCCCTGCTCGACATCGGTCGGCGCCGGCAATTCTTTATCAAAATAAGTTTTAAGCCAATTATATGAGAAAAGCATGGGATTAGTTAATAGTTAAAAGTTAGAAGTTAAAAGTTTAAATGCAAACGATAATTATTTTTTTGTGTGTCATACCGGCGGAGGCCGGTATCCAGATTCCGAAACTTGTATCCTGGATTCCCGCCTTCGCGGGAATGACAATGCTTTTAATTTAAAATTGATTTATGAGTCTTAGGTCTCCATCAAAAAACTTGCGGATATCGTCAATCTCATATTTAGGCATCGCCAAACGTTCTATGCCCATGCCAAACGCCCAACCGGACCAAACTTGCGGATCAAGTCCGACCGCGCGCAAAACATTGGGATGAACCAGACCAGCCCCGGCGATTTCTATCCAGCCGGAACCGCTACAGACCGGGCAATTCTTCCCGCCAATCTGACCGGAATGATGACAATTGAAGCATTGCAAGTCCACTTCAAAACCCGGTTCCACGAATGGGAAAAAAGACGGGCGCAAACGGATATCCACCTCATTGCCATAAAGCTTTTGGAACAAAGCCAAAATATAGCCCTTCATCTGCGCCACCGTCACGCCCTTGTCCACCATCAAACCCTCGATCTGATGAAACTGCGCTTCGTGACGCGCATCGGTCGCTTCCTGACGGAAACATTTGCCCGGCACCACGATGCGGAGTGGAGGCTTGTTGTTTTCCATAAAACGGATTTGGACCGCGCTAGTCTGGGTCCGCAATAAGTTTTTCGGGAAATCTTTCAGCCAAAAAGTATCTTGCATGTCGCGGGCGGGATGATCAGCCGGCACATTGAGCGCATCAAAGTTGTGGAATTCGTCTTCCGCTTCCGGCCCTTCTGCCACTTCAAAGCCAAGCTCGCGGAACGCTCCGCAGACCTGCCACACCACCTGTGACAGCGGATGCAGATGCCCTTTTTTCTCAGATTCAATCATTAGGAAATTATACCGAATAAGTAACGGAAAGCAAAATAGACCAACAAAAAAGGCCGCTCTCAGATTTTGTCTGAGAACGGCCAAAGGAGAACAGCCCTGAAAAAATTGATGGGGACACCGCCATCTTGAGCGCTATGGCTTTTACAGTAATGACGATGGCTAAAGTAGGCCCAAACACCCATCAAGAGATACAAGACAGCCCAACAAGCGACTACTACGAGCACAGTACCCAAAGTTTTCGGCATCTTCCTTCTCCTTTAGGATATTAAGATGACCAAAAGATCATTTATGGCTGGGTATAGTGTATAACAAACTACTTGTTTTTCAAATATTTTTCAGTACGCCATTGTCTTCCGTTTCCTCGATTAAGATTTCTGAAATGCGGAGTCAGGGCATGACAATTCGGGCAAATCAGCCTTAGATTTTTTTCGGAATTATTCCTGGCGTTTCCATCTATATGGTCAACTTCTAGAGGAGCTTTTCCGGTTACCGGATTAATCTTATTCCAACCACAAATAGAACATTTATTGCTATATTTTTCTATTAAATATTTTTTAAGATATCCGCAAATATTTTTGGTTTCTAAGGAACATTTTCCTTCTATTGATAGTTTTTTCCAGTTTTCAATAAAATTTCTATACTGAAAATCACACTGGCATTTATTGGAACAAAATTTGATCTTATGCCTTTCTTTTAACTCAATATTACAACCTATACAATTTCTCATTGTATAAATTATAACACAAAACTGGAGCCAGAGGTCGGACTTGAACCGACAACCCACCGCTTACAAAGCGGTAGCTCTACCGTTGAGCTACTCTGGCAATATTTTTTCAAAAAAACCAGCTTACTTGAGCCAGTTTAGCAAAAAGACGCTGATTTCGCAAAAATTATTTATGGCGTAAATGGATTTTGTAGGGACTGCTTCCCGCTCTATCTTCCTCGATTTCCCGCAAAAAGAAAGAGACCGCCCCTTTTTTATCCATCGCCCCCCGCCCATGAACCATATCAATAATTCCGGCAAAACGCTTTTCAATCTGATGACCGGCTATTTTCAACCAACCCGCCAAGCGGTGGAAAAAGAATAAGGTCTGCAAAAATAAATATTTCAAACCGTCACGACAAGCCAAAACAATAACCACCGCCAGCCAATCTATTTTTTGCTGAACCGGCAGAAAAAACTGGAAGGACTGATCGATTGTTGTTATTTGTCCTTTTCTGATGGCCGACAAACGCACGGCAATCATAATGACGATGGCCGCCAGCGATAAAACAAATATGGAGAGTGGAAAAATCATAGATTAGGACGAAGTGTCCAGACGCACAAAACGCACAATCTCAATCCTTTCGCCAAACTTTTGGATATAACCAGCCACAAAATCCTTAATGGTTAAGGCCGGATCTTTGATATAAGGTTGTTCCAACAATTCCGCCGTATCGGCCGGATTCATCGCCGCGATATGCATAGCCAATTCATCAGCTAAAATGCCGAATTCCGGGTTTTTCGCCACGAAATCAGATTCGGTCTGCACGACTACCATCGCGCCAAGCGCGCCACCGGCATGCACATAAGCGCTGACTTTGCCCGCCTTGAGTGTTCGGCCAGATTTCTTTTCGGCGATTTCCGCGCCCTTCGCTTTGAGCGTCGTTAAGGCTTGTTCCATATCGCCATTCGCTTCCTCCAATGCCTTTTTACATTGCCCGATAGAGATACCGGTACGATCGCGTAATTCTTTTATTTGTTCAGTCGAAACCATAAGCAAAAATAAGATTAGAAAACCTGCTAAAAAGACGGCTAACCGTTTGCTCTAATTATAGCAAACCTCTAAAATACTACAAAATTATTTGGCCTTAGTTTGGACTTCGGTCACCACCGGCGCAGTCTGAGCGGTCATCTTGCCTTCCCGGTAGGCTTCAGTCAAAGCGGAAACAAATAAATCAATACTTTGGCGAGAAGCATCGTTCGCCACAATCGGATAATCAATGGCGCGGATATCACAGTCAGAACCAGACAAAGAGATAACCTTGACCTTGAGCTGTTTGGCTTCATCCACGGCAATTTTTTCAAAATTGGAATCAACGACAAAAATGGCGGCCGGAATTTTTTCCATATCTTCAATACCCGAAAAATACTTCTCCATTTTGGCGCGCTCAATGCCAATCATCGTGCGCTCGCGTTTGGTATAGATAGACAATTCGCCCGCCTTATCTTTCGCGGCATAATCCTTCATTTTATTGATGCTGGCGCGGACTTGTTTGAAATTAGTAAAGGTACCGCCAATCCAACGAGTAATAACATAGGGCTGACCAATAGTCTCAGCATAGTTTTTGATGATAGTGCGGGCTTCCGGTTTGGTACCAACAAACAAAACTTGCTTACCTTCGGACGCAAACTTCTTTATTGCTTCCTTGGCTGTCTCCAGCGATTCCAAAGATTTCTCCAAATCGATCACGGCGCTGCGATTTTTGAAACCATAAATATGCGCGTCCACCGACGGATGACGGCGAGATCGGGAAAAGCCATAATGCGCCCCGACGGCCGACAATTCTTTAACTTGCTCTTCTTTAGTCTTTAGTTTTGGCATAGGGTGTATCTTAGCAGAGATATCAAACGGTGGCAACCCCCTTCGGTATGACCAACCATCAGACACTTGACAAACGTATTATGTGGTTTATAATAACAGATAGATTCCTTGAAAAAGGACTGATACAAATTCTCGCCTGTTTGGGCTGAGACATATTCTTGCAAGACAAGGAGAGGTAAGATGATTACAAAGAGAGAGGTGATGATTGTGATGGTTGTGACAGTAATATTGGGCACCGTTATCCCCTTCGGTTTGATCCATTATCTTGGGGTCACTCTGCGCGGGAATACGAATGCGAAATTTCAATACCAGTATTCAGCCACCACTGATCAGAACAGTGAGTTCGGAAAGTCAATCGCAGTTGAAACTCCAAATTGCGAAACAACTACAGCTACCTGTGAAGATGAGCTACTAAGCAACACGATTGTCAAATGCCGGCAGATCTTGGAGGAAGTAAAAAATTTAAAACCGGAAAATTGCCAACAAGATAATCTCTGGTTTGAATTACTCCAACTCTACGAAAGAAAGCTTGATATAGTATGCTTAAAAGCCTTAACCGAGCAAAGGGATTTGCTAAAAATCTCAATTCTGAGATATCTTCCCGATTGTGAATTGGGAGAAGGAATTCCGGCTGAACTGATCAAAAAATATCCTTCCAATAGCGCCGGCGAAAGATTAGAACGGATAAAAATCCTGGACCGGCAAATTGTCCAGGCGCAAGATCTCATGCTGATAATGTTTGTGGAGGAAAATTACCTCAAGAAAAAAATGTCAGAAAAAAAGTAATATGCCTCCATTGAACATACAAACAAACGCCACATCCGCAAGGAAGTGGCGTTTTTCTTTTGTTTAATTCTTAACTTTTAACTATCAACTTCTAACTGATCTTCTCCTTCTTCCACCAAATCACCTTGATTTATTTTTTCCTTAATGGTTTCAATCATAGTTCCAATTTGGCCTTTCATAATCCGTTCTATACCGTGCCAGGATTCTTTGATCCGGTGGTCGGTCACGCGATCTTGCAGAATATTGTAAGTGCGAATTTTTTCCGAGCGGTCGCCGGTGCCAATCTGGCTTTTGCGTTCCGCCGACATGGCGTTCATTTCCTTTTCTTCTCTGTCCGCTACCAATTTGGCTGCCAAAACCGCCAAGGCTTTGTCGCGATTTCTCTGTTGGCTCCGCTCGCTCGTGCTTTTTACCACCACCCCCGTCGGCTTGTGCAAAATGCGCACGGCTGTTTCCACTTTATTCACATTCTGTCCGCCCGCCCCGCCGGAACGAGTGAAAGAAATTTCCAAGTCATTAGGATCAATCTTGATATCCGCTTGTTCGCGTAAAGGTAAAATCGCCACCGACGCGGTCGAAGTATGCACGCGTCCCTGCTTTTCCGTCGCCGGAATTCGCTGGACCCGATGCACGCCGGTTTCATAGCGCAAATCGTCATAAGCGCCCTTGCCGGAAATTTCAAACAAAGCTTCCTTGTAACCGCCCATTTCCGACAGTGATTCGTCAGTCACTAAAAATGACCAACCCTGGCTAGCACAATACAGACGATACATTTCCGCCAAATCGCGGGCAAAAATGGACGATTCCTCTCCCCCGGCGCCGGCGCGGATTTCCAGCGCCAAACTTCTAATTTCTTCCGGTTTCGCTTTATCTTCCGCCAATATTTCTTCTATCCGTTTCAGCAATTCCACCTGCTGACTCTCCAATGATTTTATTTCTTCTTTCGCCATTTCCGCCATATCCGGATCACTCTCCACCAAAACTTGATTATTAGCTTTCTCTTTTCCTAATCGATCAAATTCCGCCATCAGATATGAGGTTTTGAAATTGTTGCGGTAGTTTTGCAGATCTTGGTCGTCCATAACGCCTAGTATAGCTATTTTTTAGATAAATTAGAAGTTTTTATATTAATCAAGTTTGTCATTGCGAGAAGCTTGTAATCAAGCGACGAAGCAATCTCAATTTAGATTGCTTCGGGATTACCCTCGCAATGACTCCACTAAAAAACCGCCCAAGACCGTTTGTCCGAGGCAGTTTTTCGTTAGTTATTTTTTGTTTTCGGCTTTTTTGGCTTTCTTCGCTTTGACTGGCGCCACAACTTTCTTCGCCAAACGCGTCTTGAATTTCTCCACGCGACCGGCCGTATCCATCACTTTCTCCTGTCCGGTAAAGAACGGATGACAAGCGCTACAAATTTCCACTTCGATTTTTTCTTTAGTGGAGCCGACAGTAAACTTATTACCACAAGCGCAAATGACTTGGGCTTCTTCGTAAAATTTAGGATGAATGTCTTTTTTCATACTGGCACACTATACCAAACGGCTGGCTAGTTTGCAAGCAAGAAAAAGTCACCTTTAAACTAATCCGTGAGGTAGTCGATATTGCTCTGGATACGGGTCGCAATCGCCATCACACTAGCCGAATAACCCTTACCGGCGGTCGCCCAACGCGAACCGGCATAATACTTGCCCGCCGCCCGCGATTCTGCCGCATAAGTACCTTCAGAGGCGCCTAAATCTTTCAGATACAAACTCGTCGCCGCGAAAGCGTCTTCGGCATTCCACGGATTAGGTGGATTATTACCGGTCACCGCCGTAATGCGTTTTATGTATAGTTCCCAGGTAGAAGGAATAAATTGTGACGGACCCATCGCCCCGCCGTAACCACCGGCTTGCGGACAAGACAAAGGCATCGTATCCGGCTCAATACCCAACGATTTGGTAATCCGCAGATAAGGCGCAATATCGCGGGTCGGTTTCATAATTTTATCCCAGCTCTTCGCCGGCAGATCACCCGGTCTATTGCAAGTACCGACATTTTGTCCTAGATTAGTTTCCTGCGTCAAAATCGCCAGAATAAAAGCCGCACGCACACCGGTTTTATTGGAAGCCTCTTTGGCATATTTAAGAGCTTCCTCGAAAGGAATCGCCTTGGAATCGCGCAAAGCAAACAAAGCGCTCAATATTTCCGCCCGCTTTTTTTTGCGTTCTGCTAAGATTTGCTTGTAACCGGATTCCTGGTTTTTACTAACGTTTAGTAAACTTTTCTTCTCCGCTTCCAAAACTTGAACCTTGCGATTTTCCGCTTCAATCGCCGCCTTAGCTTCCTCCGTCGCATCTTTCTTATTTTCCAAACTTACCTTCTGGACTTCCGCGTCCTTTTTGTTGGTACGAATGGAATAAAAAGACTCCTTCAAAGCCGCTTCCAAAAAATTGAAAGAATTCAAGTCCACAAAAGTTTCCGATAAGGTATGGCCGGCTAAGGCTACTTCCAAAACCGACACCCCGTCCAGTTCGCGCGTTTTGCGCAATAATTCCGCCAACGAAGCTTTCTCTCTTTCGATTTGCGTCGTCAGGTTATTGATAGTGGAAGCTTTTTTAACAATATCGCCACCCAAGCGTTCTATTTCCAATTGCTTGGCGCGAATATTCAATTTCGCCGTCGCAATTTTGTAGGTCAACACATCCACATCGCGCTGAAGGCTAGCGGTTTCTTTTTGTTTGGACGATAACAAAGCCGAATTTTTGGCAATATCAGCTTCCACCTGTTTCAACTGTTCCTGTAACGCCGCTTGTCTGGCTTGTTCGGATTCAGTCAGAGCCAAAACCCGAATCGGCTGGGCCAAGGAGATGAAAAAAATTATGACCGAAACAGACAAGAATATCCGTTCCCAGGATTTTCCCGCGCGTAATTCTGATATCATACGCCAATATTGTAACAAAAAAAATGCCTGGCGGACAGGGAAAAGATAAGTTATAAGCCAAAAGTCAAAAGCTAGAAGTTAAAAAATCTTCCTATTTCTGTCATTGCGAGGTACTCCGAAGCAATCTAAGCTAATCACAAAATATGAAATACTAGATTGCTTCGGAGTACCTCGCAATGACATTGGTAACGTTTCGTAATTCAAAATAGCAAAAAGAAAATCCTGACCACCGCTTGCGCTAGTGGGCAGGACTTTTGGCACACGGACACCAATCAGATCGGACGATGGGGATCGCGGCCATAAAACTCAGACAAGCCGTTGCAGTCAGGACAAACACCTTCAAGCAAACGCTTGTTAAGGGTTGGCGCCTGACACTTTTTACAACGTGTGGCGTCCCCGTTTATCAACAAGCATTTATCATCAGCCAGCTGATTGCCACCAAAACATGTCTCGGCATATTTCGTGAACGGCCGACCGGTAAAAACTTGTCGGGCTTGTTCCAACGTCATTGGCACGGTAATCACCTTGACCGGTTTCCCTTGGAAATTTTGTACTTCCCATAGCTCGGGACAAGCAAAAGCCGGCTTTTTTTCCGTTCCGCTCATTGTCTTGGCCTCCTTTCATAGGATACACCAGATGAAATATTATCTAAGTACTTTATATAACAAAAATTAAAACAAAGCAATTTTTTAGAACAACAAATCCCGCCAATTGCTAAGAGCTATTTTTTTCGCTATGATTGTCTAGAAAAAGCTAAGGAGAGGTCGCATAGCGGTCTAGTGCGCACGCTTGGAAAGCGTGTGAGGGGTCAAACCCTCCGAGGGTTCGAATCCCTCTCTCTCCGCCAATAAAAAACAAGCCCTAGGGCTGTTTTTTATTTTTTAGAATCGGTGGGAATAGTCGGCGCGGGTGGTGGAATAATCATGGCCGGTTTGGGTTGACGAATCAAATTTCGGTAGATTACGAACAGGGTAAAAGCGACCATAAAGGGAAAATTGACCGAGAAACTGGGATAGATAATAAAGACAATAAAATTGAGCAAATAGAATAAAGTTACGGCATGAAGGGTAACCGCCAAGGCTTGACGATAAGTAATTGGTTTCTTAGTCAAAACAAATAACAGATAAGTCAGAAGAGCGATAATGGCAACCACCACCAACAACATTGTCAAAATAACCAGACTATAAAAATAAATCACTAAGACCAAGACCGGCGCCAACAGATAAGCGTAATTTTGGAATTTCTGCGCCAAAATCAAGACGTCATTGACGGTAATCGTTCCGCCCGCGGTCGTCGGCAAAATATTAATCACCGCTTCGCCGTCATTATTGACCAGCACTAGCGAATTTTCCGTCAAAATCATTAAGGCGCGGTAGGACGCCGCTTCGTCGGCAATAAAAGCTTTTTTTGTGTTAATCACCAGTAGATTATCTTTCGTGGAAGACGCCGTTGGCACACTATTAAATAGGTAACGCTCCGATAAAGCCAGCGGAATTTTTATCGGCTCGGTCTGGTTAGTGGAAATCTGGCCCTGATCAACCGTAATCACCAATTCGGCCGGATATTCTGTCGCCAAATTTTTAACTAATTGTCGTGACCAATCAATGAAATTGGGTAAAATAAAAATGGCAATGAAGGCGGTATAGATAAGCGCTAGCCACATCACCATCTTAAAATAATAGCGAAAAGAAGAATTGAGGGAACCAGCGAAAATATCTTCATAATATGAACGATTGGAAATATTATCGCGGATTTTTTTCAGATAAAAACGCATACAGAATAAGAGAGATTTTATCGTTATGGAATCTTTTGTAAATTATAACGCAGACCAGCGAAAAACAAAAATCCGCCCAACCTAAGCTGAGCGGATTTCCGGTTTTGTTATCGGAGAGCACTGTTTGAAAACCCCGACGGCTCTGCCGCGGAGATGAAAAACAGGCGGTGTGCTTTGGGTGGTCGGCGGCCTGCCTGCGCAGGCAGGACCACTTCTATTCCGAAAAACAGCCACGGTATTTTGTGCCTAATACCTCGTCGGCTTGCCGCGAGGATAGGGCACAAAATCTGTTTTTATAATTGTGGCACGGTAACCGGCTTATAGCTTCCCGTATTGAAGAAAACTAAAACAAAAACAATGACTAAATTCATCCAATAAGTCAGATCAAATGAAGCCAAACCGAACATACTGGAAATAGACAGAATAAGGTCCAAAACTATGACCAGTGTCACGGCGTGCAAAGTTACCTGATAGGCTTTACCGTAAGACACCCGACGACCGAAGAGATACAACAGCAAGAAAACAAAGACCGCGGAAATAAGCAGAATCAAAAGATAGAAAGTCAGAAAAATGAATTTATACAAGAAACTGCCAACAACCGCAATTGGATAAATTATTTTGATCCACGACATCGCTTTTGCGCCATAATTATTCACATCTGCGTCGGTAATTTTGAAGCTGGTGGTTGGACCAATTTTGACGATTTTTACCGCTTCATCATCCTGCATCGCCACTTCATTTTTACCAATAAGGACAAAAGTATCAGCCGCGACAAAATTTTCCACGGTCACGGCTTTATCCGTATCTATCACTACCAGATTTACCTTTTTATTATCTTCCGTAACCTCGGTTGGAAGTTGATCCAAACCGCCAAAAGCGATTACCACCGGATTGGGCTTATTGGTGGAAACTTCGCCGTTTTTAATCGTCAATTCTAGGTCAGACGGATAAGAAGCAATTAAATCAGCCCCGAATTGATTCATATAACCGACAACAGTTGGCACAAAGGAAGCCATAACAACAACGGTAAAAATAACGGAAACAAGCAAGATCAAGAAAAAATAATACTTGAACGAAAATGACAACGGCTTATTTTTTAATTCCTGATAAAAAACCGGATTATAGATACTTTTGATGATATTGGAAAACATAATTTTTATTAATTAATAATGGACTAATAATGAATACTTTTCTCATCCATATTATACAACAACTAAAACAAAAGAAAACCGTGGCGGAGGAGAGAAAAAACTCTCGCGCCACGGTTAGTCCAAACAAAGATCATCAAGCAATACCAGCTGGATCCAAAGCACGTATCTCCCCCGTCAATTCGGATTTCGGAATGCCCGCCAGCGCCGCCGCATGAGGACAATGATGCTTCCCATTTGGACAATAGAAAGAATCCTTTTCCGGTACGACGAAGCTTGCCCCGGACGTTTGTTCCATGATCCATTTCTCGATAATCTTCGCATTGTCACATTTGCCATAGACAAATGTACAACAGAGTTTTCCGTGCGGACCGATATGGCGAGCCATCATCGTGTCCTCCGGCACACATAGACAATGAGCCATGATTATTTTCCTCCTTCCGACAAAATTTGTCCTTCTTTCACGATAGTCCCGCCCCGACCCCAAGTCAAGCCTTATTATACACAGACAAATTTCTGCTTTTAATCCCGACGCTCGACCGAATTACATCGTCGAGGTCGGGACCCCGACCAAAGCGTCGGGGCTTTTAACTATTAACTGATTTAAAATTCCCCTTCCGGCGCGCCATGATTATGTTCCTCTTTTTTTGGTTCATCGGTAATCGCTACTTCGGTGGTCAGAAGCATCGCCACGGCGGAAGCCGCCCGCTCCAAACCAGTGCGCGTTACTTTAACCGGATCAATGATGCCGGCCAGGACCATATCTTCCACAATCTTGTCGGCATTGGCGTCATAACCGCAATTAGCTTTGCCCGCGCTGATTTTATCCACAATAACCATTCCATCATCTTTGCCGGCATTGATGGCAATCTGACGCAAAGGCCATGATAGCGCGCCAAGCAAGATCTTCACACCGACTTGGAACTCGTCTTCAATATCGGCCGACGGCGCCTTGATCGTTTTGCTCGCCACTTTCTGGCCGGCTTTAATTAAAGCCGAACCGCCACCCGGCACTATACCTTCGTCCACCGCCGCTTTAGTCGCATTCACCGCATCTTCAATCTTCAATTTGATATATTTCATTTCCGCTTCGGTCGCCGCGCCAACTTTAATCACCGCCACCCCGCCGGACAATTTACCCAAACGTTCGCGCAACTTATCTTTATCAAATTGGCTAGTCGTTTGTTCTAACTGTTTCTTTATTTGCTCTATTCTGTCTTCAATATCCGCTTTCTTACCTTTACCACCGATAATTGTCGTCAATTCCTTAGTGGAAATTACTTTGCGTGCCCGGCCCAACCAAGACAAATCAGCCTTTTCCAATTTCAATCCGACTTCCTCGGCAATAACCGTCCCACCAGTCAAAGCGGCAATATCCGCCAACATTTCTTTGCGCCGATCGCCAAAACCGGGCGCTTTAATCGCCAACGTATTGAAAATACCGCGCAATTTATTTACCACCAAAGTCGCCAAGGCTTCGCCATCCACATCTTCGGCAATAATCACCAGATCTTTCTTGCCCGTTTGCGCCATTTTTTCCAACAACGGCAAAATATCTTTAATAGCGGAAATCTTTTTATCCGTCAGTAAAATATAGGGATCGGTAAAGGAAGCTTCCAATCGTTCGCTGTCAGTAACCATATAAGCCGACAAATAACCTTTATCAAATTGCATACCCTCCACAATTTCCGATTCCACCGCCAGCGTTTGCGATTCTTCCACTGTCACCACGCCATCTTTGCCAACTTGATTGATGGCATCGGCAATAATCCGGCCGATCTCTTCCGATTCGGCGGAAATCGTCGCCACCTGCGCAATTTCTTCCCTATTCTTAATCGGCTTGGCCAATTTCTTCAATTCCGCCACCACCTCGCGCGCCGCCACTTCAATACCCAAACGCACGCCCATCGCGTTCACCCCCAGCGTCGTCTTTTTAAAACCCGCCTCAGCCAGCGCTTGCACCAGCACAATTGCGGTCGTCGTGCCATCACCGGCAATATCATTAGTCTTGCTCGCCACTTCTTTCGCAATCTCCGCCCCCATATTTTCTATTTTATCAGCCAGAGAAATTTCTTTAGCAATAGACACGCCATCATTGGTAATGGTCGGCGCGCCGTAGCCTTTATCAAGTACCACATTGCGTCCCTTAGGACCCAGGGTAATCTTGACCGCGCTCGCTACTTTATCAATACCGCGCTTCAGCGCCGAACGTGCGGCATCACCGAAAATAATTTGTTTGCTCATAGTTTTGAGTAGCTTTCAGCTATCAGGTTTCAGCTGTCAGAGAATTAAGAATCCATATTCTCCTGAAAGCTGTAAGCTGACACCTGACAGCTATTTAATCTATTATTGCTAATATATTGGCTTCACTCACGATCAAATATTCCTTCCCCTCAATCTTAATCTCGTCCGGTCCATATTTAGAAAAAATAACCTTTTGCCCTTTTTTAACGGTTAAGGGAACAAGCTTGCCATTATCCCAACGGCCGGCGCCAACCGCCACGATTATTCCTTGTTCCGGTCGTTCTTTATCAGCCGTATCGGGAATAATAATTCCACTCTTGGTTTTTACCTCTTTTGCCAAGGGTTCTACCAGTACCCGATCGCCCAGAGGTTTTACTTGGATTTTTGCCATATTTTGGATAGCTTTCAGGTTTGAGCTTTCAGCTTTCAGGAAAATGCATTTTGTATTTCCTGACACCTGAAACCTGACAGCTGAAAGCTTATAGGGTTAGCTTTTAATAACAGTGTCATCATAGCAATTTAAGACTTATTTTCAAGTTTAATGAACTTGCTTTCTGGTCGCCTTTCTGCTACAATCCCTAACAATGACTTTAAGCTCAATTTTACCTTTTGCTCAGATAATTCTGTCCACTTTGCTGGTGGGCGCGATTTTATTGCAACAGAGTGAAGCCGGTTTAGGTGGTACTTTCGGCGGGGCGTCCGGTTCCAATCCTTTTCGCACCAAGCGTGGTGCCGAAAAAACCATGTTTATCGCTACTATCATTATCGCCGCTCTCTTTGTCGCCTCGGTTATCTTAAGCTCCTACTTGAAGCTCGGCTAATTTTCTCCAAGAGTCTGTTTTAGATCTAACCGCCAAATGGAAAAGGAATTCAAGAAAACAACGGCTTACCTGTTAAAATGTCCAAATTCCGGCTACAAATCATTCATCGCTCGTCAGAGTAGATTGCTACACTTCCTCGCTCTTCAAGATTTTCGCTCGGAATTTGGACATTTTACCTAGGTATTAGGTCTAAAGCAGACTCTTAAAATAAAATCTTATTTTTTCTCCTCAATAATATTGTCTATCTTCTAGCCTTTAATTTCTATTGCGTCCGTTTTACGTTTTTTGTTTGCAGTCATTTTTAATTTTTAATTATTAATTTGTAATTAATGAAACTTCCTTCTCGTTTGGAAATCTATCAAACTGTCTCTTCTTTTTCTGTCCGTCAGAAAGTGATATTTATTGTTTTAGCAATAATTTGTCTGGCCAGCTTTCTCGGTTTAGTTTGGGCCCTAAATAATAAGCTGGTTGTCCGGGTGGCCGTCGCCGGGGGAAAGCTAACCGAAGGCATTGTCGGTTTTCCTAGTCATGGCAATCCTCTTTTTGCCATTACCGACGCCGATCGCGATGTCGCGGCCTTAGTTTATTCCGGCTTAATGAAAATCGATGCCTCCGGCCATACCATACCCGATCTGGCTAAAACCTATACCGTCTCCAGTGATGGTTTAATTTATACTTTTCAATTGAAAAATGATTTAACTTGGCAAGATGGAAAACCGTTAACCACTGACGATATCGTTTTTACGATTAATTTAATCCAAAAACCGGGTTTGAATATTGTGCATCGCGCAGCTTGGGAAGGAGTTAAGGTAGAAAAAATAAGTGACCAGGAAATCCGTTTCACTTTGAAAAAAGCTTACTCCGGTTTTTTGGATAATACCACCATCGGCATTCTGCCGGAACATGTCTGGTCTGACTCCAATCGTCCTGAATCAGTAGTTTTCTCCGATTACAATGTTAAAAGCGTCGGTTCTGGTCCTTATCAAATTACCGACATCACTCGCGATAGCACTGGCCTGCCGCAATCTTATACCCTCAAACCTTTTGCCGGTTATGCTTTAGGCGAACCAAAAATCAGCACTCTGGTTTTGCATTTCTACAGCGATACCGAGGAAATGATTTCCGCTTATCAGCACGGAGAAATAGAAAGCTTAAGCGGTATTTCCGCCGTCCAAGCCGAGAAATTAGAGCAGGAAAATGCCAATGTCCGATCTATTCTCTTGTCGCGAACTTTCGCTGTTTTTCTTAATCGCAATCTGCCCGCTTTAGCTGATAAAAATATCCGTCAAGCTTTATCGTTAGCGGTTGATCGATCGCAACTGATAGAGCAAGTTTTAGCCGGCAATGGTTCCGCTCTCTATAACCCGATTCCACCCGGTTCACTCGGTTTCTTGGAAGAAAAAATCTCTTCCAGTTCGGATTTAACAAAAGCCGATCAACTGATGTCTAAGGCGGGCTGGAAAAGAGATATGGATAAAGTGTGGACGATTACCGACAGTAAAGGCAAGACTACTCGTTTAGAATTTAATTTAGCGACCTCGGACACACCAGAACTGAAAGCCACAGCGGAAACTTTAACCGCTCAATGGCGAGCTTGGGGCGCCATCGCCAATATTTCCATTTACGAATTATCCGATCTGGACCAAAACCTAATCCGCCCGCGAAAGTTTGAAGCGTTATTATTCGGCGAAGTCGTCGGCCGTGATCCCGACCTTTATCCTTTTTGGCACTCTTCCCAACGTTTGACGCCTGGTCTTAATATAACCCAATACGCCAATTCCGTAACTGATAAATTATTGGAACAGGCACGCCAAGCCGACCAACTAGACGACCGCGCCGAAATCAACAAAAAATTCCAAATGGAATTAGCCAAAGATACGCCGGCCATTTTCCTTTATGCGCCACACTTTCTTTATATCTTGCCGACCAAAATAAAAAATACGGCTTTTCCATCTCTCTTGGTACCGGCCGAACGATTTTCCGCTATCAATAATTGGTATATCAATGAAGATAAAATCTGGAAAATTTTCGCTAATGTTTTTAATACTAAATAATATTTAATAAAAATCACAAGATCCCGGCCTTCGCCGGGATGACATGATTACCTGTCGATTTCTAATTATTAATTTTTAATTAACTATGAATTATCCTCGTCGAGACAAAACGCCCGCGTCGGGCGACAGAATTACCGGCGCCAAAGTAAACAATAATAACAGCATTAATCCGCCAGTCAAACGGATTAGTTTTAGCGCTTCACCCGATGATAGGCCAGGTCAAAGGATTATCATGCCGGTTACACCAAATCGTAATTTTGGCCGGACAAATAATCAACGACCACAGCGACCCTGGTCCAATTTCAGACGACCGATAGTAAGCACCAATCAAATTGGCCAAAATCCCAGCGCCGCCAGTAATCTTAATTCTCAACCAACTGGCCGGCCGGCGGGTCAAGGTTGGCCCAAGAGGCGCCCGGCTTTCAGTTCTAGCCAACATCGTGGTCAAGGTCAAAGACGGCGAGACAGTTTTATTCATAAAGAAAATCTGCCCACCGGTGAGACAGACAATCAAGGAGAAGAAAAAAATGCCGACAAAGCCAAAAAAATCCCGCCCCTAGCACCAGGCAATATTCGTATTATCCCGTTAGGCGGAGTGGAAGAAATCGGCAAGAATATGACCGCCATCGAATATGGCGATGATATCATTGTGGTAGATATCGGTCTGATGTTCCCCGGCGAAGATGCGCCGGGCGTAGATTATGTCATTCCCGATACTACTTATCTGGAAGAACGAAAAGATAAAATCCGTGGCGTTTTTATCACCCACGGCCACTTAGACCATATCGGTGGCATTCCTTACGTGATGCCTAAAATCGGCAATCCGATTATCTATACCAGCTTGCTGACCGCGGTGATGATTAAAAAACGGCAAGAAGAATTTCCGCACTTGGCCAAACTCAATATTCAAGTCGTGGATCAAAAAGATATCCTTAAAGCGGGAAATTTCCGCGTGCGCTTTTTTGATACCACCCACACCATTCCGGATTCGCTCGGGGTTATTATTGAAACGCCTTATGGCAATGTTATCTGTACCGGCGATATTAAAATCGAACATGTGGACGGCGTTCCGACCGATGAAGAAAAAGAACTTTTCACCAAACTGGGCAAAGAAAACAATCTGCTTTTGATGTCCGATTCCACCAACGTGGAAAAACCCGGTTTTTCTTTCTCGGAAAAAGAAGTGCAGGAAAATGTCCGGGAAATAATTGAAAAAGTGAAGGGGCGAGTAATTATCGGCAGTTTTTCCTCGCTATTTGAACGACTCATCTATATCATTATGGCCTGCGAAGAATTAGGCAAGAAAGTCGCGGTGGAAGGCCGGTCAATGAAAACCAACATTGAAATCGCGCAGGAATTGGGTTTGCTCAAAGTCAAAAAAGGCACCTTGATTTCCACCGACGAAATTGATGATTATCCCGATGACCGAATTGTGATTTTGGCGACCGGCGCGCAAGGAGACGATTTTGCCGCCCTGATGCGTATCTCGCAGAAAGAACACAAGGGGGTAAAAATCCGCAAAGGCGATACCGTCCTCTTGTCTTCCTCCGTTATTCCGGGCAACGAGAAATCCGTGCAAAAACTGAAAGATAATCTCTCGCGTTTAGGCGCCAAAATTATTCACTACGGCATCGCCAATGTGCACTCATCCGGCCATTCCTATCAAGGCGAAGTGGCTTGGATTCATAAGATGCTCAAGCCGAGATTTTTCATCCCGGTCCACGGTCATCATCATATGTTGCGCGTCCATGCCGGTTTAGCGATGGATCTGGGAATGCCGGAAAAAAATGTCGTCGTGCCGGATAACGGTTCAATCATTGAAATCAGCGACGAAGGCAAGAAAATTCACGCGCTAAAAGAAACTGTCTCCAATAAAGTCATGATGGTGGACGGTTTAGGCACCAACAATGTGAAGGAAGTGGTCATTCGCGATCGACAAGTGTTAGCGGAAGACGGCATGTTCGTCTTGATTGCCATTATTGACGTCCGCACCGGCAAAATCAAGAAATCGCCCGATATCATTTCGCGCGGTTTCATTTATCTGAAAGAATCGCAGGATATGTTGCGCCACGTGCGAATGGTGACCAAAAAAACGATTGAGGATGCCACCAGTCATATGCACCCGCTCAACTTAGACTATCTCAAAAATGCCGTGCGCGAAGAGTTGGGTAAATATCTTTTCCAAAAAACCCACAAACGTCCGGTGATTATTCCCGTGCTGATTGAAGTGTAGAAAATAGTATACAGTATGAAGTATTCAGTATGGATACTAAATACGGATTAAATAAAAAAATAGCCACCTTAGTTCCGAAGAACCTTGGCGGCTATTGTCGTATCGATTGAACCAGGACCAAATTACTTCTTGACCCTTCTGATCAGCTGGTTGGGACCAGGCGCCATGGCGACCATCCCCAAAGCTGACAAAAGTGTGACCACAAAGCATAGCATGAACAGACCGCCATCCTTGAAAACGCCAAAGGCTAGGATGAAAGCTGTCAACGCCACGAGAGCCAAAATGTACTGCGCCCAGTCAATAGTCCAATCAATCACAATGTTCATAAAATCTTTCATGGCACGCTCCTCAACAGGAAAATAATCAGCAGGAAATGGAGCAACCATATCCTCTACTATTATAGCAGATAGTGGTATTAGTGTCAAGTGTCAGAGCTATCCCCAGAAAATACGCCTAAAAATAAGGTCAGATTAGAGCTATGCTATAATTTAGCTATGATTAAAGAACCATCAAAAAAATATCTGCGTTTGCTCACTTACATTTCCGGTTTTTTCCTGTCGGTGCATATGGCCTTCCCCTCTTACTTCAGCGCGCAGTTTTTGGGGCAATATTTATCCACCGCCCGCATCGGCGCCGTTTATATCATTTCTTCCATCATTACTATTTTACTGATCGCCTATATTCCGAAAATCATCCGTCGGTTCGGTTTACTCAAAACAATCACTTATCTTACTATTATTGATGTATTGGCTGTTTTTCCACTGGTTGCCGTCACTAATTATGCTCTAGTTATTACTCTCTTTATCGCCTATTACTCACTCGGTTTTGTTATCCGCTACGTCTTAGACATTTATCTGGAAAAAATTTCTGATGATCGGGTCACTGGCAATATTCGCGGAATATTCCTAACTTTCGTTAATCTGGCCTGGCTCGTATCGCCGTGGCTGGCGAGCCGGCTCATCGCCGACAGCGGTTTCTCCATTATCTACCTCATTTCCGCCATTACTCTGCTTCCGCTTCTCTATATCGTCATTTGGGGTCTTCAGGAAAAAGAATCGCATCGCCTGGTCAGCGCGCCGTCGGCCTGGCTCGCCTTCAAAAAATTATGGGCGGGCAAAAACAAAGAACGACGGGATCTGCACAATATCTTGGCAGCCGATTTTTTCCTGCAATTTTTCTATGCCGTGATGGTCGTCTATATGGCGCTCTATCTGCACCAGACCGTCGGTCTATCGGAAATCGGCATCGGTATCGCCTTTACCGTAATGCTCCTACCATTTGTCTTATTTGAACTCCCGCTCGGCAAAATCGCCGATAAGTGGTTGGGCGAAAAAGAAATTCTGACCGCCGGTTTCCTACTGATAGGTTTGGCGACGATAGCCACTGCCTTTATTCACACCCCGACGATTTGGATTTGGGCGCTCGTTTTGTTCTTGACCCGCGCCGGCGCTGCCTCAGTAGAGATAATGAAGGAAACTTATTTATTCAAAAAAATAAACGAGCAGGACACCGATATCTTGAGCCTCTCGCGCAATATGCAACCGCTGGCCTACATCGCCGGCGCCGCCTCCGTCTCTGTTTTTCTCATCTTCTTCCCCCTGCAATATGTCTTCCTCGCGCTGGGGATAATTACCCTATTCGGGATTAAATACAGTTTGGGGATTACGGATACGAGATAATTAAAAATTTAAAATTAGAAATTAAAAATGAAAAGCGAGGAACCGATCCCCGCATTTTCAACTTTTAACTAATTAAGCATTTCGCGCAAGGCACAAAATTCGCATTTTTTGTCATCACAGCGTTTGTCCCAGAAATCAAGACCGAGGATTTCAGCGGAAACTTTGAGAATCAGCTCTTCAAGTTCTGCCACTTCTTCCGGCAAGACGACAAAACTTTCTTTTTTGTAAATCCCCCGGTCGTTGGGTTCTACGAAATCCACGTCGGCCGAGATCATTTTGTATTTCCCGTCTTCGTATTTATTAAGCAAGAGATTATAGAAAGCCAGTTGTCTTTTGATATTGCCCTCCGAATTTTTTGTTTCGCCTTCTATTACTCCCCGGCTTTTAACGCCACCGGTCTTGTAATCCACGACGTTGACCTCCCCGCCATCGCCCAAGAATTCCAGTTTATCAATCTTCCCCGTCAGCACTATTTCAGGCGATAAAATCACCCCTTTGATATTGAATTCGGTCAGCACTCGGGTACGCCAAGCACTGTGGTAGGCGTCAAAATAGCCTCCCAGCGCTTTCTCACCCCTCTCCAGGTATTCTTGCCAATCGGCCTTAGGAATAGGCTCCCGCGCCAAATGGTCCCGGTAGCGCAAAAGCAGATAATCTTTGTTCGTGTCCGGCTCGTCCGCCAAGCGTCCGAAAAAGTCCTGGAGCGCGCCGTGAATCGCCGTGCCATACATTAAATAGCGCTCCTCAGCTTGAGGTAGGCGCAGGAGATTGACGTAAAAATATTTCCACGGGCAATCCAGATAGTTATTGAGATGAGTAACCGACAGACCGCGCGTCTGGAACAATTCCCGGACAAAATCGCGGTCGCGCACCCCGGCGCTTTTTGTGGCGCTGGCTTGATAAATAATCCCGCTATTCTCCAGATATTTTTGCTCGTATTCCGCCGGATCTATATTGGTTACCAGCGCCTGGTCTAACTCGGTCAAAAATTGCGAGGGCGCCAATTCGCGTTTGTTCTTATCCTGACGCGAGCAAGTGATGGTCGCCGTCTGTTTGGCGCGGGTCAAGGCGACATAGAATAATCTCCTCTCATCACTGTTCTCATCCTCACCATCATCATCGTTCTTTTTAACCAAAGCAAACAAACTTTTCGGCAATTTAATCTTTTCCAGCCTCCGCCTATTGCCCCAATGTTTGTCGTTCCCATAAATAATAAATACATGATCAAACTCCAAGCCCTTGGCACCGTGCGCGGTCATCAAACGCACTCGCCCCGTCTTAACCCCCTCAATCGTTTTTTTCAAATAAATCTCGTGTTCTGCCAACATCTCCAAATGCGCCACGAAATCCGCCAAGGTCACTTCCCGGCGATTTTCAATCAAGGCTTTCACTTCATCAAACAAAGTGTTTATTTTATCAATCTTCTCCACCCCAGCCGGCGAATTGAGGACCGAGTGAAGCAAACCGCTCTCGCGCACAATGTCAGCAAAAACGACAGCGATATTTTCATTTTTGGCCAATTGCGCAAATTTGGCAATGAGCGCTTCCGCTCTTTGGATTTTCTCGGGCTGTTCCAAACCGTGCTCGCGCAGAAAATCAGGACGGCGCACCGCCGACAATGGATCAAGTTTTTCCTTGGCGATTAGACTGATGAATTTGTACAAATCGAGCGTATCTATGTCCAGAAAATCGATATGAAGCGCTTCTAGAAAAGCTTGGGCATTGCCGTAATAATGCACGGCACGCAGAAGCTTCACCAGTTTTCGCACGTCACTATCGGCTAAAATATCCTGATTGGACTCAATCGTAAACGGCACACCCACCCGACCCAACATCTCGGCGATGAGAAAAGCGTCTTTATTGTCGCGGTAAAGCACAGCGATTTCTTCCGGCTTTTCTCCGCCTGCGACCAGCTCCTTGATTTTGCTCGACACAAAATATTCCTCCACAAATTGGGTGGAAAATTCCGCCCGCTCTAGTGGTCTATTGGCATAATCGCGATTGGCGCGTAAGCGCTTATCGCCAGAAAGCAAACTATGCGCCGAATCAAGAATATTCTGGGTGGAACGGTAATTTTCTTCCAAGACGACCAATTTCGCCTCCGGCCATTTATGGCGGAAATATAAGAAATTTTCCAAGCTCGCACCCTGGAAGCGAAAAATCGCCTGCTTCTCGTCGCCCACCACAAACAGATTCGGATTGTCATAAAAGCTCGCCAAGAGTTCCAGCACTTTGTTCTGCCCGTTGTTAGTATCCTGATGCTCGTCCACCAAAATATATTGATAAGTTTCCTGAAGCGACAAAAGCAGATTCTTATCCCGTTCCAGCGCTTCCACCGTTTCCAAAATCATATCGCTATAATCGTAGAGCTTTTTTTCACGCAATTTATCCTCGTAAGCCTGATAGACTTGCGCCAGTTCTTTATTCTTCTCCAACATTTTCAGTTCGCTCTGGTATTTAGTTTTCAATTTGCCTTCGTAGCCTTTTTTCGTACTATACAAATCTTCAATCTGCCAAAAAGCTTTTTCTTCATCCGCCGTCGCCTGTGCGAACTTATCCGGCCTAATGCCTTCCTGTTTCAATTGTCCGATCGCACTTTTCGCATCTTTCAAATAATGTAAAGGCTCGCCCCAAGGTCGTAATTTATCCAAGGGCAAAGTCGTAAGCAATTCTTCCAAAATCTTGATTTGATCAACTTCATTGATATTGGTACTGCCGATGATTTTAGGAAAATCTTCCGAGCGTTCTTTGATGATGTCGTTGCAAAAGCCATGGAAAGTATTGATGGCAACTTTGTACGCCGCATTACCCATCATCTCCGCCAAACGCCGACGCATGGAAAAAACGCCCGATTCAGTAAAAGTCAGACAAAGGATGTTCTCTGGCTTGGTGTCGGTCTTAAGCAGGATATTGGCGATGCGTAAAGCTAAAATCTGCGTCTTGCCCGTCCCCGGCCCCGCCGAGACCATTACCGGCCCCTCAATGGTATCCACCGCTTCCCGCTGGGCCTTATTGAGCCGGCTATACTGTTTCTTAAATTCCTCAGAAGTCATATAAATGGAATTATAGCACTGTTTTTGCTATGATGAATGCATTAGAAAATAAGTTAAACCTATGATCCAACAAGATATCAAAAACGACTTGAAGCAAGCCATGATGGCAAAAGACGCGCTCAAATTGTCCGTCGTGCGCGGAATTATGTCTGCTTTTACTAATGAGCTCGTCGCCAAGAAGCGCAAGCCGACCGATGAACTTACCGACGAAGAAGCCCTGGCCGTCATCACCCGCCAAGCCAAACAGCGTAAAGATTCCATTGAACAATTCGTCGCCGGCGGACGCCAAGACTTGGCCGATAAAGAAGAAGCGGAATTGAAAATAATTGATGCCTACTTGCCGACCTTAATGACCCGCGAAGCGATCAAGCCACTGGCGGAAGCCAAAAAGGCTGAACTCGGTGTGACCGATAAATCCAAAGCGGGCATGCTCATGTCCGCCTTAATGAAAGACCTCAAAGGTCAAGCCGACGGCGCGGATGTGAAAGCGGTGGTGGATGAGATACTCAGTTAAAAGTTAGAAGTTAAAAGTAAAAATGCGGGGATCAGTTCCCTGCATTTTTGTATTTGTCATACCGGCGAAGGCTGGTATCTTATTTATCAACCCGACAAGATTCCCGCCTCCGCGGGAATGACACAAAAAAACAAATGTATTTTCCTGAAAGCTGACAGCTAACACCCTAAACAAATTTTAGTAAAATTTGTCGGGCGACCATTTTTAGTAAAAAATGGTTTAGCCTAAAAGCTATTTTTACTATTTATACAGTATTTCTTTAAATGCCAACCCGGCGTCCTTATTACCCTTCACGATTTCGGACAAAGTTAACAACAAAGTAAATTTTTGGCTCTTTTCGCCTAACATAATTATTACTGACGGTAAAGACATTACTCCCTCGCTCGGACTGCCTTCCATCTGACCTTTAGCTAAGCTAATACCCATTTGATGATTTTTAGAATGCTGGCTAAAACCGGTCGCTAACAAATCGCCAACCCCGGCCGGGCCATAAACCGTTTCCGTCTTACCGCCAAAAATAGTGACGATTTTTTTCATCTCAGTTAAAGCCAGAGCCGTTATCCAGCCCCGCGCGTCATCGCCTAATTCCAAACCGTAAGTAATACCGAGAGCTAAAGCGTAGATATTTTTCAAGATTCCGCACCAAGCGACACCGCTAACATCGGCCGAGTGGAAAATCCGCAAATTAGTATCGGTAAATATTTCGGTCAGTAATTTCCAAGCCGTCTCGCTCTTTGTACCGCAAACACCACCGCCAAATTGTCCCTCGCGCATTTCTCCCGCCAACATCATGCCATGCAAAAGACCGGTCGGCTGATTTTTTGGCAACATACTTACCAACAGCTGATCCATCGTCTTCAGAGTTGGCGTTTCAATCCCCTTGGCTAAGACAATCACCGGTGTGGTTTTAGCCAAATAAGGAGAAATATACAACAAAGCCTCCCGCACCGCCCACGACGGCACGCAGAGTAAAATGATATCGGCCGAAGGAATTATTTCCGGCAAACCGCGTTGATCTTCTTTCAGGGTTTCCAAAACTTTAGAATTCTTGTCCCAGAAAGTGACTGTATGATTCTGCGCGCGCAAAATCTTGCCTAAACAGAATCCCAGAGCCCCGGCGCCCATGATGACGATTTTCTTATTCATTTTGATTATTTCTATATTTTACCATAATTTGCTAGAATTAAAGCACACAATATGTTCAGTCAAATTTTCAAATTTTTTGACCGGCTAGAAGACAAGGTTCGTGGACGTCTAGTCAGACATCCTTTGCTTTACGGCTTAGTCGCCGGGACAGCAACCATTCTCTTTTGGCGCGGAATCTGGGAAACCGCTACTCTTTTTGATTTACATCCGATTACCTCACTTATCCTTGGTCTCATTGGCTTATTAGTTACCGGCATTTTTGTTTCCTCCTTTATCGGCACCCGCTTGCTGATTTCCGGTATGACCGGCGAGAAAAAACTGGAGGAAAAAGAACTATCGGAAATTATTTCGGAAGAAGATAAGTTAGAGAAAATCTATAAAAAATTAGACAGAATTGAAGGAGAGATTGAGAAGATGGAGGAGAAAAAATAAATTGAAAAAAAGCCTCTTTTAAGCTACAATAGCCTAACCATTGCGGGATCGGCTAATGGTAGGCCAGCGCCCTCTGAAGGCGTGAATCTTGGTTCGAGTCCAAGTCCCGCAGCAATCGTGGATTTTGTGAGTAGATTTCTCCCATATCCTTTGTAACTCCAACATTTTTTGTAGGTTCTAACCCATCGTTTATTTCACGAACCTCTTTTGCCATTGATTTTATTGGGAATAGCAAATTATCCCATTGAATGCTTAGTTTTTTGTCTTTAAGGATGAGGTCCGAACCTAAAGTGGCAAATATCTCTTTCTTGGCTTCAAGTGTATTCGGGTCATCAACACGAGCAAACACTGATGATGCTTTCTCTGCAAAATTAAAACCACGCTCGGCTATCTCTAGCCAGTGCTCAATTCTTTTATCTGTATCTCCAAGAAGGTCTTGGAACTTTGCTTTTTCTATAAGCACAGCTTGTTTTCGGTTCTTAAACTCCTCCTCGGTAATTTCTTGGTCCGCTCGCATATCAATCAGATTGTCTATCTTTCGCACACACGCTTCATAACCACGCCTCTGGGACCCGTATATCTTCTCTCTGTCGTCAACCTCTTGCGAGTTCTGTGCTTTCAATCGTGCCAGAGCCCATTCTTTGAAGTCCGCAGGTATCTCTATCTTTCCAAGCTCCTCGGCGATTTGTTTTTCAAGCTCTTTTTCTTCAATACATTTTTGGGAACAGTTCGGGTCTACTCTTTTTGTGCAGTGGTAGTAGGTATAGTGATGAACATTTCCGTTCTTCTGATATTTTGTCTTTTCTTCGGCCGTAATCATCGCCCCACACTCTCCGCATTTCATAGGTCCACGATAAATAATCTCGTGCTGTTTCATTCTCGGAGCGTTCTTTCTACCAAGTAGGATTTGTATTCTTTCAAACTCATCTCGGGTAATCATCGGCTTATGGTTTCCTATATACCAATTACCGCTCGCTACGGGATACTCAAACTCTCCGTAGTAATATGTTCGGGAAAAAAGGTTGTAGATGGCACTGTTGCTCATCTTCTTACCATAAGGTCCTCTGAACCCCCACTCCTCGTTCACTATTCTTCTGATTTGCGGAGGGGTATATTCTCCTGTGAGCATTAAGTCAAACATCTTGCGAACAAGGTCAAACCTTTCTGGGTCGGGCAATTTTTTCTTTTTGCCTCGCTCACTATATTTATCATCCAAATACCCGAGAGGTGCAGGTGCTGGGAAAAATCCCATTTTTGCACTCTGGGCCATTCCTCGCTTCACATCCCGTCCTTTCTTTGCACTTTCATACTGGGATTGAGAGAGGGCCATTTGGAGCATCCATATACCCTCTGGAGTGTTTTCAAATTGATAGGTGGCAAGTTTAAGCTCTCCAATTACGCCAGTCCGTATCATATAAGTGATTTCTCCAGCATCCTTTTCATTTCGTGAGAGGCGGTCTGGATGCCAAGCGATAAGGCCAGTTCTTTCACCCTTTCTTATTCGTTCCAGCATATCCGCAAAAGCAGGGCGATTAAATGGTTTGAAGGCACTCGCTCGGTCTTCTACGAACTCAATATCCAAATGACCAAATACTTTTATGAGTTGGTCCTTCTGGGCAGGAATAGAAAGGGCTTGCCGTTCCACCCCTTCGGTAGATTTTCGGACATAGACGAAGTATTTAAGTTTGTTTTTTTCTTTCTCCATAAATAGATTAAAAAATCAAAGTATCAAAAAACCCGAAAGGGACGCTCTGGTTGACCCAGCTATAATGTGCAATCACGAGGCTTGAGCAAAACAGACTGGCAGAACGCCCCTCTCGGGTTCCGTTTTCTCAATAAAAAACCTCGCATCTTTGCATCAAAACTAACTGGGTCAACGCAATTATTATAACCGATTTTTGGGATTAGAGCTAACATATTGTTTGTAATTTACTCCTGTTTGAGCATAGAGTTTTTCAAGCCGTCTTTGCTTCCTAGTTGGTTTGCCTTGGTAGTATGGTCGTCTGATTTGCTTGTGAAGTTCCTCAATTTGCTGTTCAAGTGTTAGGATGCTGAACAAGGGAAACATTTTATATCGGCGGTTGGCATTTCTTGAACTATAAGAGAGTTCGTAGCAGTGGCGACAGGCAAAGTAATATCCGTCTTTATAGAGCGTTCCAACTCTCCTGCCACAATAGACGCCTCTTTTATACCACGGACAGACAAACCAGTATCGCTTGCCTCCAAATCGGCAGGTGGTAGTAGTAAGCGGTATTTTGTAATCAAAGTTCTTTTTTTCGTTCGTGTCTCTGTCTGTTTGGGTGTAGTGGATGCGTAAATAGTCATCTCCGCCCATCGTTGATACCACAATGCCAATACTGCTTTTATGCTCTCCCCATATTCCACTTCTTGTCCAAGTCATTGTTCCAGACCTCCACCCTGTGAAATAATCGTGCTTTTTAAGAAAATTTGTGGTTATTTTCCTTGTATCGTCTGCCTCGTTTTTACTCATATTGTTGCCGAAATCATTTGAGATGTTCGCTCTAATTTTTCTGATAAAACCGACCTTTTGCGTTTATAACGTTGGGTATTTTATTGTTTTTAAGTAAATGGACAAAAGCGTATTGCAAGTTGTTTTTTTACGAAACGAACCCATTTTCCTTTTCTCCACAAACATCAATATCTAGGGCAACAGGGGGAGGTAAGTTCTCGCCATTTCTCCTTGCTTGCAAACGTTGGAGTTCGTGAAGTGCTTTATATATGCCACGTTCTATGCTCGTTTCGTAACGAATAAGTTTTCCATAAGTGTCTTGATTGGCAAAGTCATAGCTCAAAGCATTCCCGAGAGATTTTTTAGCACCACTAAAACTGTCCTCTCGGTCATTATCCATCATTTCTCTCTCAATTTGCATAACTCGTTTTAATCGCCAGACATTCGCCGTAATTCTATCCACGAGAACCAGTTCAATTTCTGACTCGGGGACCAACTCACTTCTTAATTTTCTGCCGAGAGAAACAAGGTCTGCTCCAATTTCATCGTCTAGCAATACCTCCTTGCTTAAAAGACCGTGTTTAATTGCGTTGTATTTGCTCACAGCTTTACCCTCCTCGGTTTTTACTCCACCCCTTTTGCCGTTCTCTCGGTTAGCTTCAAGTTGTTTTTGTGTCATTGTCGTTTTGACTAAAAATCTATTTCCCCGCTGGTAATATCATTTTCTCCCAACTGACTTTCCACCCCACCCCTCGTTTCACTATTTCCAGTCTTGCTAGGAAGTTGATATAGGGAAGAGGGAAAAATCATTATCTTGCGTTTGTCGTTCGGGTCTTGCTCTTGCACGACAAGACCAGTCGTCTCTAGCATCGGGAGTATTTGTTGACGGAGCTGATGGCTGTCTAACATCCTCCCGTAGACCGCAAAATGCTTTTGTAGGACCTCTTGGCGTGAGAGCCCTAGCATTCCAGTTATTTCTTCAAACGCCTCGTTTCGGCCTCCATTTTTCGCCTCCCACGCAGGTAGAATTACCTCTTGGTAGAGATTGTAGATATAGGGAGGGAGATTTAGTTCTTGACTGACCGATATTTTATTCCAGAGCTTGAACGCATCGTTGATGTCCTCCTCATTTGCCGTAATCGTGGACCCGTTCCGTTCTCGCCACCAGACATTGAGCACAGCAAAGCACTTGATAAGCGACAGGAGGCGTTTAACATCTCGCTGATGTCGTGGCTTGAGTACCTTATTTTTACCCAAAAACCTTTCTTCAATGGTCTCGGATGAGGCAATGTTTATCTCTTTGATTTCCTCCAACTTGATGGCACGGATACGCTCTTTAAGCAGGGCTCGGTCTGGGTTTTCTTCCAGCCAGCTCACAAAGCTATCACTGTCCGCTTCTTTGCGGATGGTGGCACTGATACCCTGATGTATTTTGTCTTGATTGACCTCTGGAGATAGAAGCAAAAATCGGGTTGCTTCCTGTTCGTCTATTCGTAAGCCAGCCGTGCAAAAAATGACAGATGGGTAGCCACGCAAGAGGATATTTTTAGTTTTGGTCCCGTTCTTCTGGGTCTTGTCCGTAATTTTAATGGCAATCTCTTTCTTGTCGTGCGAAAGTAACGGACGCAATCTGGCCAGTAGCTCGTTATGTGGTTGGTCCAAGAAAATAAGTATCTTATGTGATAGGTCCACCAAGTAGCCATTTTTTTCTTTGTCATATTGGCCGACATCGTGAAAAAAGGCCGTGGGAGAGCAATAGGCAATCTCCATCACATCATCCGCTGGGAATAGCCGTGCAATCTCGGTTGGGATATAGCTTTTACCTGTGGAGGAGGGAGCGTTGTAGCTGATATTGAATTGCGAGCTCTCGGTATAGGCGGAAAGTTCACAGAGAAATGTTGCTAGCTTATTCTCGGCATCGTACTTGATGGTAAGTCCAAGAGTTTCCAAGAGTTGCTCGGAGCTCATCGGAGAAAATTGAGTGGTATCAATTCGTTCGGGATATTCCTTTGCATATTTGCCGAGCAGGTCATCCACGGACCCTCCTAGTTTTGTAAAATAATCAGTGATGTCTCCCTTGTCGCCGACTTCCTCGGGTAGTGTGATGATGTGGGTCTCATTGCCACCTTTTTCCACCATTTTTGCCACCCGTTCGGCTCCTTTTCGCCCTGCCTCGTCTCTATCAAAACAGATGTAGATTTTCCTACCTTTTCCTACCTTTTCTACCCACTCATCTTTGAAGGTCATCGCTCCGTGAGTGGATGTTATTGCTGGTATACCTTTTGAAATTAGAAGTAGGCGGTCCAACTCTCCCTCGCTGATAACTAACTGTTTATCAGTATGAGTTTCGGCAAGGGTATCCCAATCGTAGAGTTGGGCCTCTGCACCTTTGGGGTAGGTAATTTTGTCGTTCCCAAAGGCAGGGTCTTGCCGTAGTTTGAAAAATGAATAATTACCATAGACATCCTTAATGGGAATGGTAATCCACGGTTTGCGGTAAAATTGTCCGTAGCCGAGCTTATACAGGTCTATAACGGCATCTGTAAGCCCTCTTTTGCGGAGATATTCCCGTATGTGCGGAGGCAAGTCTTGATGACATTTCTCCACGAGTCCGGTATTAAAAATGATTGGTTTTCTGGTGGAAACTAACTCTCCGAAATGCTTTGCCAATGAAATAAGGTTGCCTTTCTCTCCACATTTTTTGCAGTCATATTGGCCCGTCTCCGTGCTGAAATACAGGTGGCCTTCAACGCTCTGGCTATCCCTGTCGCAATCATTAAAAAGACACTTGGTAATAAGTTCCTTACCGTTCTCCCGAAAACGGATGCCTTTCTGGGAGAGATATTCTTTAATCGTAATGTTAGCTAGGTTCATTATCTTTTTTGTTAGTTTGTAATTGGGGCTGGGATTGTCTGGCCCGCTCGGTTTTTTGCCTCGTGCTTCAAAACAATCTCCATCAAACGGATGAGCCGTATTCCTTTTGCAAGAGCTTCGGTCTTGCTTATCTCCGTTCCGAAATGCTTTTTATATAGCATCTGAAACTCGGTAATATGTTCATCCGCTAACTGCATAGCTATTCCGAGTAGAGCTTATTCTTGAGAGCTTTGAGGTGGTCAAAGAAGGACCTTGCTTTGACTTCCAGTCTGTCCGAAAAATAGCGGTCCGCCACATCTTCAATGCCATCCGCTTTTTGGAAGATGAACAATGCTTTTCTGGGGTTGGCCTTTTCCAGCGATAAAAGCCGAAAACCCGCACAAAGCAAAGCGGTTGATACGCCTAGGTCGTAAGTGGTCCATACCACTGACGGGTCATCAAGTGGAATATATTTTCGCTCCCCATCTACTGATGACTTCTTTATTTTCTTTGTCATAGTAATTATATTTTGGCTAATAATTTGTGCATTTTTGAAAACGAAAAAAGCACGCCTTTAGCGTACTTTAATTAAATTGACTCATTCGGGAGTCAGAAAATGCTATTTTTCTGACTGGTTCAGTTTTTCAATCATTTTGGGATTTATTCTTGCCATTGCTGTGCCATATTCAATAAAATCTACTATACCCAAATCCTTCTCAATCCGCTTGTTTAGTGCCTTATGTGCGTCATAGAAACTTTGTTTATTGTCGCCTCGGGTAAAGTTTTCAACCACATCGTCTTCATTTACCCAATCGCCAGCGTTCTTTTTGAAAAGTTCTTTGCATAATATCCATTGATTTCCAGCGGGAATTGAGGATTTTTTATTCAAAAAAATTACAGACCTGCTGGCCTCATCAAGGGCTGGTTTTATATTTATTTTTTTTGGTTCCGCCAACTTACCAGTTTCAAGATATTTTGCCCTTCCTAAAGCTTCGGCTTGTTCCAAGAGCTGTTTCGCTGGTTTTTTGGTTATATCTTCTTCGTATATTTTACGCACAGCCAAAAAAATAGCTTCGTTCATCCTCAACTGACATCCAATGATTGGGGCTTTCATAAGAGGATGGAAGTTGAATAGCATATTATCTTCCCGAATGTTTCCGAGTTGCTCCACCGCTCCTATACCACTTAACCATCGGATGACTCGCTCCTGTTCTCGTTCTGTGGGGGCATCTCCTTCTTTGACAAAAATATAGCGAATAACATCCTTGCTAGAGACAATAAGCTCGGCTTGGAGCTCATTTATAACCCACAAAATGTCCTTATTAAGCTTTTCTTCAATAGTCATTGTCATAGTAATAGTCCACACATTCTACCATTTTTGCTTCCAAAATCCAGAATTATGTGATTTAATAGGGCTACAACTTAATATACCGAAGACCTAACCCTTGAACTAAAAATTTGAGGTATGGTTAAAAAACGACGTGAATAAAGAACCCATCATAAGGGCGTTCACGTCGTTGCACGGGGAAACTCGTGCAGGGGTATCCGAAAGGACCCTCCTTGTGATGGGCTTTTTGTTGGAAAAAACAAATTGCCCAAACTATTAGGGCGATTTTTTTATTACTATGACAATGAATAATATAATCTCAAAATATAAAACACTCTCCACTGGATACCAGATAGGTATCGCACTCATCATTTTTATAATCTCAATCATTATCTTGCCTAATACGATAGTGTACGCAGTGGGAGCGTTCGTTGCTTACAAACTCATAGATAAGAAAAGTTGGAAATATACAGCGACAGGAGCTCTTTGTCTCATCACCTTTTTCTCTGCCATATTATTGATTTCTGGAAGCACTACACCAACGCAGGTGGCAGACAATGTTGGCTCAACACAAACGCAGAGCCAAAATAATGTTGCACCCAGCCCTATAGACACCGCTACAACAACTCCTAAAGCCCCAGCTCCTAATGTAACGCAAGCAAAGACAGTCACGGCAGTAGTTACAAAAACACAACCTACAACAGCACAGCCGTCTTCGTCTCAATATACTTACTACTCCGTTAAGGAAGTTGTAGATGGAGATACGATTAAAATAAGTATGAATGGAAAAGTGGAGACGCTACGCCTTATTGGAATGGATACACCAGAGACAGTGGACCCACGAAAGCCAGTTCAGTGTTTTGGCAAAGAAGCATCAAATAAAGCCAAAGAGTTACTCTCTGGAAAAAGGGTGCGTATAGAAATGGACCCAACTCAAGGTGAGAGAGACAAGTATAACCGCCTTCTTGCATATGTTTATCGGGATGATGGGCTTTTCTACAATAAATCTATGATTGAACAGGGATATGCCCACGAGTATACCTATAATGCTCCCTACAAATACCAAGCAGAGTTTAAGACAGCACAAAAAACGGCACAGATAGCCCAGTTGGGTCTATGGTCTCCAGCAACCTGTAATGGCGACACTACGAGCTCAAACACAAGCACTCCAACTCCACATCCAGCTAACACACAGTCAACTGGAAAGTTCTACACATCCTCTTACCACAGCTCAAAATACTACTACCCAGAAGCGTGCGATGGGTGGAAAAGTTTGAGTGCCAGCTATTTGAAATCCTATGACACTTTGGATGCTCTTTTGGCGACGTACCCGTCAAGAGTTAAAAGTCCGCAGTGCCAATAATTATTAAAATAACTTTATAAAAATATGGAAACTCCAATGAACAAAGCAAAAAAACCTTTTTACAAGCGATGGTGGTTTATCACTCTTGCGATTTTTATTTTCCTCGGCTTTCTCGGTTCATTGGATGGCAATAATGACACTGCACAAGTGGCATCTCAATCAACAACGCCAGCTCCAGTAGAAAATCAGAAAACAATAGAAGCTGTTAAAACCAAAGAAACTGTTGCTCCAGTAAAGCAAGCTCCAAAAACAACTCCTAAACCTGCAACCGTGGCTCCTACGCCCACACCAACTCCTGCACCCACAACACAAACGGACCGAACCAGCGTTCTTGTGATTTTGAAATCAAATGCCTCGGCAAAATGGGGCGATAACTATCAGATGGTTAAGTACGAGTATGACCAACAAGTTGAGGCATACGACTGGGTAGTAGCTCAAACAAAGTATCCAGACATTATGACTAAAGCAAAACAGAAATGGGGCAACAACTACCAAATGGTCCAGTATGAATACAATCAACAGGTAGAAGCGTATGAATGGATATTGGCACAGACAAAATACCCAGATATTATGGCGAAAGCAAAACAAAAATGGGGAACCAATTATCAGATGGTCCAATACGAATACAACCAGCAAGTAGAGGCGTATCAAAGTTTATAGTGAGAGCGAGGGTAGGGTAATATGCTTACCCTGACAGAGAACTTCCTTTCGTGGGAGTTTTTTGTTTTATACTGGCATAGCAAAAGCTGGACAGCGATAGTAGAACTCACTCTTTCCTTGTAGTAGAATGGTTCTAACTTCGTCCAAGAGCCCCAGCCAAAAAGAAATGTGCCGAAAAGGCACTCTTTTTTGCTACGGGAAGCGAGCAAACTACTTTGCTCGCGTCTAGGACTCGAACAGCGGAGCTATATTTTGCCAGCTGACAAAATGGGCGACCTGCCTGCGCAGGCAGGGCTGGTGCCCAGACCGAACCGAGCGACGGCGAGGTGAGGAGCGAGCTAGCGTAGCTCCGCAAGACCTTTTGAGCTGTTTTGAAGCGTAGCGAACAAAAAAGCCAAAAGGTGTACTGAACTTGTAAAGTTAGAGTCGCGGGCGAATCCAAGTCTCGCAGCTAGCTTTATTTATACTTTCGTCTCGTATTCGCTAATTTTTTTCAGTAAAAAGGCTTCGATAGAATCCTCACCGAGAAAATCATAACCTGTCGCTATAGCCCAAAAAGAATCACTAATAGAACTGCCGATCAGCAAGTGGAATAAGACATAACCGTAAGCTTCATCTGAATACTTTTTAAATAGTACCCTACCCTGGTCATGAAGCGCAAAAGAAAAATTAGTGGTGTCTTGATTGCTATTATTTAATTTACTAAATAAAGCATCGCGAGCGCTCTTGAGACGTTCATAGCCCGCTTTCATTTCAACGATTTTTTCCGGTGAATTATTTGACGGGGAAATTTGTTCGCTCATACTTAGATATTATAGCTTATTTTTTATTTTTAGCATTCTTGGCGCTCGCCATAATAAAGGCGATAAACAAAGGATGCGGATGAAGCGGAGAAGATTGGAATTCTGGGTGGAATTGCGTACCAACAAAGAAAGGATGGGTTTTGGTCGGTAATTCGAAAATCTCCATCAACACCCCGTCCGGCGAGGTACCGGAAAATACCCCACCCGCTTTAGTTATCTTTTCCACATAATCGGGATTAACTTCATAACGATGACGATGACGTTCGCTGATTTCCGTTTGACCGTAGGCAATCCCGGCAATCGTCCCGGCTTTCAAACTGGCCGGATAAGCGCCCAAACGCATTGTGCCACCATAATTATTTTCCTTGATTTTTATCTTCTGATCCGGCATCACATCAATTACCGGAATACCGGCCGGATCCACTTCGGTCGTGTTAGCTTTGGCTAAACCAAGCACGTGGCGAGCATATTCAATCACCGCCAATTGCATACCATAGCATAAGCCAAAATAAGGTATTTTATTCTCACGCGCAAATTGAATAACCTTGATTTTCCCCTCTACTCCGCGCGAACCAAATCCACCCGGCACCAAAATACCGTCATATTGCTTCAATTCTTTCAATCTTTTAGAATCATTTTCGTAATCTTCCGAATCCAGCCAGTCAATTTTTATTTTTTTCTTAAAACCCGTCGCCGCATGTTTGAGCGATTCAATGACAGAAATATAAACATCAGACAAGACGAAATCACCGGTCTTGAAATATTTACCCACCACGGCGATTTTTACTTCTTCGGTCGCGCTATGCATCCGCGCCACCATTTCTCGCCATTCCTTCATATCGGTCTGGCGCGGTTTCAGACGAAGCAATTTAAGCAAGGTGGTAGACAAATCATCCTTCTCGAAATTAAGCGGGATTTCATAGATGCTTTCTATATCTGGCGCCGAGATAATATTTTCCTCCGGCACATTACTGGAAAAGGCGATTTTTTCTTTCCGACTTTTATCAATCGGGCGGTCAGATCGCGCTACGATAATATCAGGATGAATGCCGTAAGAATTAAGCGTCCGCACCGCATATTGAGTCGGTTTGGTTTTCATTTCACCCAATTTGCCCGGCACTGGCAGATAACTGACCAAGACGAAAATCACATCGCCGGGATTTTTCAATTTCATTACCCGCGCCGCTTCCATAAACATAGCATTCTGATATTCGCCAACCGTTCCGCCGATTTCAATCATGGTGATGTCCGCGCCGCTTTTTTCCGACGACAGCTTTATGCGTCGGGTTATTTCTGCTGAAATATACGGTACGGGGTCAACGCATTTGCCGGCAAAACCCAAAGCGCGTTCCTTATCGATAATATATTTATAGACCATACCGCTGGTCATGTAATTATCACCGGGAGTACTCTTATCTAAAAAGCGTTCGTAATTGCCCATATCCTGATCGCATTCCAAGCCGGAATTAAGAACGAAAACTTCGCCGTGCTCAATCGGATTCATTGTGCCGGCATCCACATTTAGATAAGGGTCAATCTTCATCGGGTTGATGACAAAACCCCGCGCTTGAAGGATTTTTCCGATTGACGAAGTGGTCACACCCTTGCCGACACCTGACATAACTCCACCCAGCACGAAGATATATTTATGTTTTTTCATCCCATTGAAAATTTATTTTTTAATATGATTTTTATTTTACATCCTGAGTCTAGTTCTTTTTCTAACCTTCTCATCTCCATCTTTAACTTATATTTTCAACGGGATAAATCCCTTCCTAAAACATATTTTTCCTAAAAAAACGCAAATGGAAAGATGAGTTAAACCTTTCCATTACAACGAACATATGATTTTAAACCGTTATTTTAAATACCTCCTGGCTGCCAACAAACTGGAAATAACCCCTAGTATTATACCAGCCCCGAGCAGAACAAAGAAGATTTGGACGAAGTTATCTAAGTAATAGGCCACCATATTGATACCGCCGTAAACCCCCAGGGTGGTCGATTTAATCCAAAGCGCCAGCGGATAAAGCAGAGCAATGGCAAAAAAGGCCGAAACTGAGCCAGCAATCACCCCTTCCACCATAAAGGGGCCGGAAATGTAGTTATTACTGGCGCCCACCAGCTTCATGACCGAAATCTCTTCCCGTGAACTGTAAATGGCCAGCGAAACGGTGTTAAAGGTGACCAAAATGGACATAAAGATTAAAAGCATACTAACAACAAAACCGACTTTCTTGCTGGTAGAAATTATAGAAATCAAACGATCAACAATATCTTTCTTATAAGTTACCTGGTCAATAATGTCGCGATTGAAAGACGAATCGCTATCTTGCGCCGGATCAAGAAAACGGGCAATACTATCATATTGCGCCGGATCACGCGCGGAAATATTCAACCGAGCGCCAAAAGGATTACCCACTTCATCCAAAGACTGGATCAGCAACGAATTATCTTTATGACGTTCCTTAAAATCCGCCAATTCCTGCGCGCTGGAAATATATTGAATATTCTTAACCTCGGCTAACGTCGCTAAAGTATTTTTCAGACTTAATATATCTTTTTCCGCCGCATTATTCTTAAAAGAAACACTGATATCTACCTGGTTTTTAACCGCCTCTAGAGAAGAATTGAGATAGGCAGAAGCCATAATTAAAGAACCGATGACGGTCAAAGTCACCACCATCACTAAGACCGAAGCGGCGGAAACTACGCCATTACGCCAGAAGCTGACGAAACCGGAACGCAAAACTCTTTTTGTTTTTGTCCAAATCATATTTTTTAAATTATGTAACGGCCTTCCTTTTCATCTCTAATGATTTTACCATTTTCTAATGTAATAACCCGCTTACCCAAATCATCAATCACTCCTTTGTTGTGGGTAGTCAAAATAATCGTCGTACCCAAATCATTTATTTTTTTGAAAATCTGCATGATCTCGCGCGTATTAAGCGGATCCAGATTACCCGTCGGCTCATCGGCTATCAGCAAATCCGGCTGATTAACGATAGCGCGGGCAATCGCCACTCGCTGTCTTTCACCGCCCGACATATGGCAAGGGAAACTCCAAATTTTAGGCGTCAAACCGACTAAATCTAAAACGTGCGGCACGTCCGAGGCAATTTCATCATCCGAACGTCCGGCCGCTTCCATCGTAAAAGCAATATTTTCAAAAGCCGTCTTATCGGGCAACAAACGATGTTCTTGAAAGACACTACCGATACGCCGTCTGATGGTATTGATATTTTTCGGATTAATTTTGCCCAAGTCTACTGATTCAAAAAAGACACTGCCAGCCGACGGACTATCTTCAGCTAAAATCATCTTCAATAATGTGCTCTTGCCGGCGCCGGAATGACCGACGACTGAGACAAATTCTCCTGGTTCTACCCCAAAAGTCACATCGGACAAAGCGCAGACGTCACCGGGATAAATTTTGGATACTTTATCGAAATAGATCATAGATAAATAGTCTTAAAGTCTATCAAGTCCATAAAGTCAAAAGTGAAATGCATTAGAATTCGGACTTTACGGACTTTCAGGCTTTATGGACTTTTGACTGCCTTATTTTACACCTTTTTCCGCTTCAATGAAACCATCGATTTCCCCAGCCAGGACTTTCGCCACATCTGTCTCCTCATGACCAGTTCGATGATCTTTGACCAGTTGATAAGGATGAAAGACATACGAGCGAATCTGATTCCCCCATTCTATTTCCATCGTCTTGCTAATGTATAGACCCTGCTCTTGTTTCAGTCTGTCGTCTTCGCGTTTCTTGTAGAGCTTGGCCTGCAAAATCGCCACCGCTTTCTCTTTATTCTGAGCTTGCGAGCGTTCCGAATCACATAGCGCCGTGAGCCCAGTCGGCAGATGGATTGCCCGCACCGCCGTTTCGCGTTTATTTACATTCTGCCCGCCCGGACCGCCCGATTTGGCAAATTCGATTTTCAATTCCTCGGCCGGTATTTCCACTTCTTTCACTTTTTCAAAATTAGGCAAAACCTCCACTAGCGAAAAAGACGTATGGCGAAGCTTTTTGGCGGAAAAAGGCGAAATGCGCACCAAGCGGTGTACACCGGATTCATTCTTGAGCAAGCCATAGACACCTTTGCCAGAAATTTGGAAAGTTACATTACGGTAACCGCCGTGATCATTTTGGTTTTCATGCAGAGGCGCAAAAACGAATTTCTGCCGATCGGAATACTTAAGATACATTTCCAGTAAAATGCGTGAAAAATCTTCCGCATCATCACCTCCGGCACCAGAAAAAATCGTGATGATAGCATCGCTTTTATCATACTTGTTTGCCCCAGCTAATTTATCCTTGAGCTCGGCAATTTCCTTGATAATCGCCTGCGCCCGTTCCTTGCTGTCCCAAAAATTAGGACTAAGCATGGCTTGTTCTAATTCGGCAATTTGCTGTTTGATATCTTCAGTGTCGGACATTTATGAGCCACCTCCCAGGTTTGAACTGGGGACCTACGGTTTACGATACCGTCGCTCTACCAACTGAGCTAAGGTGGCTTGGTTACAGGATTATCTTATTATATTCTAGGCTAAAAATAAAGAGCGTTTTAGAACGCTCTTTATTTGTTTGGAGCCGACGGTCGGGATTGAACCGACGACCTCGTCATTACCAATGACGTGCTCTACCAACTGAGCTACATCGGCTTTTAACAACCCTGCCATTCTAGCTTATATTTTGAAGATTTTCAACAGAAAAATCGCTCTAAAGCGATTTTTCTGTTTCTTGTTGCGGGAGCCGGAATTGAACCGGCGTCTGGAGGTTATGAGCCTCCCGAGGTACCTCTCCTCTATCCCGCGATACGATGGATGTAATTGTACCTCAAAAATATATTCTATGCAATATTAATGGGTGTAAAATGTTGAAAAAAAAGCTTTTTTAAGTTAAGATAATCAATGCCATTTTGTCGGGGTAGCTCAACTGGTTAGAGCACCACACTCATAAAGTGGAGGTTGTGAGTTCGATCCTCACCCCCGACACAAGCAGTTGAAAAATAGCATAAATAATGTAAAATACACCGATAAGCGGGCATAGCTCAATTGGTTAGAGCACTCCCCTGTCACGGGAGAGGTTGTGGGTTCGAGCCCCATTGCCCGCGCAAAAAAGCTGTCGTTAGACAGCTTTTTGTTTGGGCAAGCGACTGAACTGCTTCAGTCGCGTATGGGGCTCGAACAGCGGAGCCATATTTTTTCAGCAGAAAAAATAGGTGAGCTGGTGCCCAGACAAAGTTTTTTGACGAAAAAACTTTAGTCGCGGGCGAGACCAACCTTAGTGATATAATTTAAAATCTGTCTTTATTTCCCCGGAATATACTGATACTCGCGGAAGACTTTTTCGTACAAGCCCAAAACTCGGCGGGCTTCGTGATCAGACAGCTGGAAATCTTTTTCGTGGGCAATTTGATTACGGCATTTATGCGCTTCCCAAGCCGAGTCGAGATTCTGCATATCCCCTTTTTCCACCGCCAATAATTTATCACCCAAGGTCAATCCTTGATAATTAAGCGAGGTAAGCAAGTCCTCCAGCATCTTATCCGATTCGATAATCGCCAATTTAAAATTAGCTTCTCCGCCTGACGCAAAAAGTTGTTGGACCTTTTCCCAAGCTAAATTGCGATTATCTACTACCGGCGCCAAATTTTTACGCAAAATTTCCACCGCTTCTTCGTTTTCTTCCCAACGCAAATTTATCAAACGAGACAAGAAAATGATAAGGAAAACCGTACCGACAATTCCAATAAGCAATAAAATTATTTCCAAGGCAAAAATATAACTGCCACCGGTAAAAGCAATCTGACCATCGGCGGAAGCGTCAATTAAGCCCAGATAATGGAAAAAAGAATAAATCTGATAAAACAGATAAAAAAGAAAATTTGGTGAACCTGGTTGGACCATACTCACCTTCTATTTTACAACATCAATAGGCGTTTGCCAAAGGAAAAGAGGACATCTTCGCGAAAATGAGGCGCCGTAATTTGCAAACCAAGCGGCAAACCATTTTTAGTAAATCCACCGGGAATAGAAATCGCCGGTAATCCCGCCAAATTAACCGGCACAGTAAAAATATCTTCCAAGTACATCTGGAGGGGGTCATTGGCTTTTTCACCAATCGGCCAAGCCGGAGACGGAGCCGTCGGAGTCAAAATCACGTCCACTTGTTCAAAGGCCTTGGCATAGGCTTTTTTAATCAGCTGACGCACTTCATTGGCTTTATTGTAATAAGCATCGTAGTAGCCGGATGACAGGACATAAGTGCCAAGCATAATGCGCCGACGCACTTCCGGACCAAAACCTTCCCCACGGGTTTTCAAGTAATCGCCAAGCAAGTCCGCGCCAGTCTGATGCGCGCCATAACGCAAACCGTCAAAACGCGCCAAGTTGGTGCTGGCCTCGGCCGGCATAAGCACGTAGTAACAAGCCAACGAATATTTTAAGAGTGATAAATCCACATCGACGATTTCATAACCGTAATCGCGGAACTTGTGCACTGATTGATAAAAATTCTCCAGCACTTCATCATCCACCCCTTCAGACAAAAAGTTTTTTGGCACGCCGATTTTTTTCTTTTCACCATTGGCTGGATAAGCCGGGCCATCGGTACTAGTGGAATCAAATTTATCTTGTCCTCTGATCGCATTGAAAAGAATCTCCGCGTCCTCCACGGTTTTAGTAATCGGGCCAATCTGATCAAGCGAGGACGCCATTGCCATCAGTCCATAACGAGACACCGTGCCATAAGTCGGTTTTAAACCCACCACCCCGCAAAGGCTAGCCGGTTGGCGAATAGAACCGCCAGTATCCGAACCGAGCGCGGCTAAAGCCAAATCCCCCGCCACGGCGGCCGCCGGACCGGAAGATGAACCACCAGCCACCCGAGAGGAGTCATGAGGATTCTTAGTCGGACCAAAAGCGGAATTCTCACCCGAACCACCCATGGCAAATTCATCCATATTGGCGCGACCCAAAAATATCGCCTCTTTTATCTTCAATTTTTCAATTACCGTCGCATCATAAGTTGCCTTATAATTCTCCAAAATCTTGGACGCCGATGAAGCAATCTTGCCTTTAATCAGAATATTATCTTTAATGGCCAACGGAATGCCCGCCAGAACACTAATTTCTTCCTTGTGCGAAATTTTGTTATCCACCACCTCCGCCATTTTAAGCGCGTCATCAAAAACTTCCAGATAAGCATTGAGCTCCTTGTTTCCTTTGGTAATATTATCCAAATAAGCTTGCGTCAATTCCCGGGCCGTAAACTCCCCCGCTAAAAGGCTATCATGCGCGCTTTTGATTGTCAGTTTTGATAAATCTAAAGCCATCTTATGTTTGTATTGTCATTGCGAGCGAAGCGAAGCAATCTGCGTTAATTCAAATACAGTCTCAGATTGCTTCGGGAGTACCCTCGCAATGACACCATTTTAATTAATTAAATATCTTCTTAACTTTGAAATAATTATCCGCCCGATTCGGCGCATCGGCTAAAATATCCTCGGTAAACTCTCCACTGGCAAAATTATCGTCATCCGCCCGCATGACGTTTTTCAGATAACCTTCCTCACCTGATTTTCCTGTCTCAGCCTTAGGCGCCTTAGATAATTCCGACACATAAGCCAAGATGGAGTCCAGATCCTTTTTTAATTTCTCTTTTTCGTCTTCCTTAAGCTCTAACCTGGCCAAGCCAGCCAATTTTTCGATGTCTTTAATCTCAATCATAGGCTTAATGATAACAGAAAAGCTTTTAACTGTCAGCTTTTAACTTTTAGGAATTAAAACCCGCAGGCTGTGGCTGAACAGCCTGAATCGACAGTCTGCACGGGGCAGACCTTATTCCAAGCCACCTCCCCCTCAAATGTTAGATTTAAAAAAATAAAACTAAGACTTTTAGCGAGACTCTCGGAAGCGCGAAGGCGCTGAGAGTGAAGGAGTTTTCAGCAGAAAACTACCTGTGCTCGATAAAAGTTTTAGTTTTATTTTTTTCCTAACAACTTTTTAAAACCAGACTCGTCAATTATCGCTACCCCGAGTTCTTTTGCTTTGTCATATTTGATCCCCGGATTCTCCCCGGCCAGGACAAAATCAGTTTTGGCCGATACCGAACCAACTACTTTCCCTCCATACGACTTGATGATTTTCTCGGCTTCTTCGCGTGACAGGGTCGGCAAAGTACCGGTCAGGACAAAAGTCTTGCCCGTTAGCGCCGATTTTTGTATTTTTTTCTTGAACGGCAAAACGGTCACTTCTTTTAGTAGGCGTTTGAGTAAGTCTTTATTTTCTTCCACGCGGAACCAAGCGAAAACCGATTGCGAGACCACTCCGCCAATGCCGGACACATGATTAAGCTCTTCTAAGCTCGCCTCTTTTATTTTTTCCAAGGTACCGAAACGCTCCGCCAAATCTTCCGCTGTTTCATCGCCTACTTGATCAATGGAAAGCGCCACCAGAAAATTAGGCAAAGCGACTTTCCGTCTATCTTCAATTGCTTTAAACAGATTTTCCGCCGACTTCTCGCCAAAACGCGGTAGGGAAGCCAAATCGCCCGCTTTCAAAGTAAAAATATCAGGATAAGACGCTACCAGTTTATTATCCAACAGCATATCAATAACGGCTGACCCGCAATGGTCAATATCCAACGCGTGCTTGCCGACAAAGTGGTAAAACTTCCGGCGGAATTGCGTGGCGGAATTTTTATTCACACAGCGGTAAGCGACTTGTCCGGGAATACGTTCTATCGCTCCCCCGCACGCCGGCAAGGTCTTGGGAAAACGGAATTCTTTTTCTTTGCCGGTACGCAGGTCGGTCAAAACCGACACAATATCGGGAATCACATCCCCCGCCTTTTGCAAAATCACCGTATCGCCTACTCGCACATCCAGCCGTTTGATTTCATCTTCATTGTGAAGGGTCGCGCGCGACACAGTCGTTCCCGCCACCGACACCGATCGGAGATTAGCGACCGGCGTAATCACGCCCGTCCGTCCGACTTGGAGCACTATGTCTTCCACCACCGTTGTCACCTGTTCAGCGGGAAATTTGAAAGCGATACCAAAACGCGGGGCTTTGCCGGTATAACCCAGCTCGTCTTGGAATTTTCGCTCATTTACTTTTACCACTACACCGTCTATCCAATAATCTTCCTTTTCTTTTTTCTTCTGCCATTCATGCCAAAAATCTATTACCTCCGCCATCGTCCGGCACAGGCGGAAATACTTGTTGGTTTTGAAACCTAGTTCCGCCAACAATTTCAATTCCTCTTCTTGAGTTTTCGGCAAAGGAAAATCCGCCTGCGCTAGATCGTAGACAAAACAAGACAATTTTCGTTCCGCCACGATTTTAGGATCAAGCTGACGAATGGTACCAGCCGCCACATTGCGCGGATTGGCGTACAAGGCTTCCCCTTTCTTTTTTTGCTCGCGATTCAAACGCTCAAATTCTTTTTTAGCCAGCCAGATTTCTCCTTCGACAATAATATTGACCGGTTTTTCCAGTTTGAGTGGCACCGCTTCAATGGTCCGCACATTCATCGTCACATCTTCGCCCACCGTGCCATCACCACGCGTCGCCGCCGTTTTAAGCAAACCACTTTCATAGGTCAGCACAATCTTAAAACCATCTATCTTTAGCTCGCAGACATAGGTAGGAGTCTCGCCAACAATCTTCCGGCAACGCTCCTCAAAAGCCTGCATTTCCTCCGGATTAAAAGCGTCGTTGAAGGACCACTGGGGCGCCTGATGCGTGATTTTGACGAACTTATCCAGAGGCTGTCCCGCCACGCGCTGGGACGGCGAATCAGATGTAATCAAATCAGGATATTGTTCCTCTAATTGGGCTAATTCATGCTTCAGCGAGTCTAAAGCCGCGTCAGACATCTCCTGGCGGTCTAGAACATGGTATAAGTACCGCTGATGATTAATCAGTTCCCTTAGCTTAGCTAATCTCTCTTGAGCTTCATTTTTGGTCATTTAGTGGAGGCCGAGATACGCTAAATAACGATATCCCAGTCTAGACATTATAGCCTACCAAGGGATAAGAGAAAATGGCTTAGCGTAGATTCCAAGTATCTATTTCCGCTGTCACCTTACGAGGATTAACCTCATCGCAACCAATATTATAGCCTTTGCTTATCACTTTGACGTGAGCTGTGGTTAGGTCATCCACGCCTATATCTACCTTTACTTCGGCGCAAGCGCCAATTTGATTAGTTAGACGAAATACGGTCGTAGCTCCAAACTCAGGAGTATAATCGTATGATATTGAATTTGAATCCAAAATAAGATTACCGTCAGTGGAACAGGAGTTATCTTTCAAGCCATTATCAACATCAATGGGAAGATAATCGGATTCAACAAAAGAAGCATTACCTTCCGCATCCGATTCAATCCGACCGAAAAACTTATAGCCGTCATCCACATAGTGGCGCGCGCATTCATTTCCCGCTTGCGCGATGTAGTAGGCATATTGATAATTGGTTCCAAGCGAACCGATAATGATTTGTCTAGTCAGAATATCGGACACCAGCAAGCTCACTACCAAAACGATGCTCGTAACCAGAACGGCATAGAAAATCACAAAGCCCTTGGATTCTTTTCGTTTAGTAGATATTGTCATAAAGATAAGTGGTTTCCGTCACTTCTTTGTCAATAAAACCCAGGCCGGTTTTCTGGCGCCAGCTAACCTTTACCTTAACCTTCATCGCCGGCGGGTCACCTTCTACCGGAGGAGTCAGGTAAATCGTGCGGACAAAACCGGAGTTAATATTGGTGGCTGAAACGTCATAATAATTAAAGATGTAGCCATCAAAAGAAGAGAATCCATCATCAGACGAACCTATTTTTTCTTTCAAAGACGGGCAAGTTCCATCGCAAGCGCGGATGTAAGGGTCATTGTCGTCATCATCTATGTCAGTATAAGTATCCACCATACAGCCATCAGTTTCTTCTCCACAGGAAGAGGCGTAATAACCAAATTGAAAAGCCGGTAAATTAAAATATAAATTGCGGTCGCGTCTAGCTACCACAAGCTCAATTCCCTCCTGAGCCAGCTGAGTAGCGATTATCTGGTTGCGCACATAATTGGCATCGGAAAAGGCCTTAGCTAAAAGTCCTAAAGGACCTAAAATAGCAATCATTAAAATGGTAATTGCCACAAAAGTCTCAATCAGGGTAAACCCCGTTAGAAAACACCCTCTTGTCCTTAAGCAAGACGGCTCCAGCCGCCAGAGGCGGCTTTTTTCTAACGAGGTAAAACCTCGGTAAAATAGTTCAATTAGCTTATGTTTTAACAGGTAAATATTCATAATCAATATGTCGGCAATTTATTTCTTTGCGCCACTGTTGTTTGCAATTTAAACGCCGTTTCACTGGAAAGATCTTGATTGATTACCCCGACTAAGTAAATGGTAATCGTGCGTTTACAGGCAGTGGAAGCGGTCTCAGGATTAAAATCACAGCCAACCTGTTCCATTGAACAAAACTGCAAATCTTTGATGGCAATGTCTCTATCGGTCAAAGGAACCAGACCGTCACCAAGATCTTTATGTATCTGCCTATCCAATAATTCATAGTGAGTTTCATTGCCGTTATAATCAGAGAAAATAAGGTTGTCCTGACAACCGGTGAAATTATTATCATCCAAATCCCCGCCAGTGCCTTCGCGAATTCTGACTGCCATGCTATTTAAAGTAAAATTAAGATTATCCACCGCTTTCTTGATATTTTGGATTTTACGATTAGAAGCGGATAGGGCAACCAACGTTCCCGTTACCACAATCGCTACAATAGCAAAAATAGTAATCGCCACCATGATTTCAATCAGGGTAAAACCGGAATTTTTTCGCGCACTGAAATTGTTCAACTTAAAGAAAATCATAAAGATTAGAGATTATTATCGGCAGAGATCTGACCGTTAGCCCAAATTTTAACATATTTAGAACGTTTAGCTCTGTCGCTAGTTAATTTTATGGCCAAGAAAGAGCCATTTAGTTGCGAAGAATCACTACAGCTAAAAAAATTCGGTTCCGGATAGCGTTTTTGGAAAACAACATCAATACAGGCAAGGGGTGGGGCAGAAGGATCAGCTGAATAAACAGATATCTCCTCAATAACAATGTCTCCGGGGATATCGTAAGACTGAATGGACTTATTAAAATCAAAACCAGCGCTTAAATCATCAGAATCGTTGACCGCATAGGAATTCAACCAAAAAATCTTAGGTAAACTGGAATTAAAACGAAGCCCATAAAAATAGACTGCTTCTCCCGCTTTCTGTGTCTGACCGTAAATCTGCCCTTCGCGCACAATCGTTGCAATTTGATTAGCCACCAAATCGATAGAAATATTATCGCGAAACGATGGCAGACTGGAAAGGGTAATAGCCGTCACGATAGCGATAATCGCCAAAACCACCAGCATTTCCAGCAAGGTGAAGCCGGAGGAAACGATTCGGCGATGATAGATTTGGCGCAACATAGCAAACAATGGTTAATGTGTTCCAGAATTCTGATCGGTAATCTTGAAAGTATCGGGATTGCTTAATGTTCCTCCAATATCAGCCCTAATTTCAAAATTATAAGTCCGATAACGTCTGGTACAGCCGGAAGCTAAAGGAGTAGTCAGAACAAACTGCAAATCGTTACCGACGACATTAAGTTCCGGTCCACAATTAGCAAAAACTGTGCCCCAATTATCTGCTGTCGGCACGAATCGGACGCCAGGGAAACTGCTAATTGACGAGCCATTAATTGTTACACCAACAAGCTTGGTACTGATTGATGAGTTATTGCGAATTGTCACCGCTCCCGCACCAGTATCCAAACTATAACCCGTCGCGCCAAAGTTAGCGCAGATATTTTGATTAGTACCAGCACTTATCTCGGGTACTGAAAAACTATTATCCGGCGCGCTTAGTGGGCCAGTTGGGCTAGCACATGTACCTAGATTCCACACAGGAGTAGCCCCATCATCGGCAATCAATTCTTTTACAGTGTTACAATCTACCGGCTTAGACTGACCAGAAGAGGTATATCCGCTTACCGTACCTAAGCCTTGAGTATAGACCGCGATACCACAGACTTGCGTTGAGCAGTTACTAATACGTTCTCTTGATCCATCCTCCGCTTTAACGTAAACAGTTTTTGTCCCACCACTACTATAATCAGAATTAAAAATTGGCAACCCACGAATATAATTAATTTCATCAGTTGACCAAGACCAAAAGACTGGATTCCAGCGAGAAGCAGTGGCTCGCCAAGAGATTTTACCCAAATTAGTGCCTGTACCTATTGTCACCTTACTACAAGATAGACTTGGACCGCCACCAACAATAACCTTATCTACCGGAGCAGAGCAGACGGCTTCAGCCACTTCTCCGGCCGTGCCGGTTACTCTTATCTTGCGGTAATAAGTCCCTTCGGTGTCATAACTTCTACTACTAACCACCTCTGTTTCTCCGGTCAAAATGCCAAAAGGTTCTGCACCAGTCATATTTTCGTACCATTGATAAGATGACGCAGTACCGCCAGTAACATAAGCCGTCCAAATGGCTTCTTCGTTGACTTCAATATCCCCATCATTCGCCGAACAGGTCACGGAAAAAGCGGACGATAAATTTGATACCCCCAGGTTTAGCCAGCCGGTCACCAGGCCACCCCAAGCAAAACCTTCGTATTTGTTAGTAGTCGGGTTATAAGTGGCGTTGAAATCTCTTTGCGTTCCAGTAAAATTATCGGTCATTTTCACCCAGCCATCCCAACCAGCCAGTTCGGGACCATTAACATCTTTCAGAAGCGCGGAATTATTGGGATTGGCAATACCCGGCAACGGACAACCGTTCTTGTAAGCAGCGCAAGCGCGGAACCAGCCGGAAAGAGGATATTTATAATCTCCATTCACAGTTGTCGCCATCTTAGCACCTTTCCCGCCATCCGGACCGGTCAGATTAGGGTTAAAGTAAAACCAACCGACACCCGGGTTCCAAGCATAGCCGGAAAGATTGCCGTTAGTACCAACCGAAATCGGGCTACCCGCCGCGTCCCAACTAAACCAGGCGATATTGGGATCCCAACCAAAACCGGTAAGTGTACTTGGAATACCAGCCGCCAAAACAGGAATCGCAACAGAAACTAGTAAGCCAACACACAGCAAACCCAAAACGTATTTTTTCATGTTTATGGCGGTTAAAAAGCTAAATAAATTTTAATTGATAATACTTTAATCATACCATACCGGCTAAGCCAAGAGCAGGTGCTTATCCACAAGTTTTGGTCTGGATTAAAACAATGGCAGGACCGACCAGCCGAAAAATAAGTTAAGCAATAAGCCTAAAATCAGGAAGGGAGCGAAGGGTAATTCGCTTTTGAAAGAAAAGCGCCAGCGCCACCAATGGATTTTTTTAAGTTGGCTAAGTAAAACCAACAAGAGACCGAAACCGGCGCCGATCCAAAATGATAAAATTAAAGCATTGAGCGCCCCAAAAAAACCCAGAAGCGCGCCCAGACCAAAGCCAAGTTTAGCATCACCGAAGCCCATCGCCCGACCGCCAGAAAAATACCAAAGAGCAAAGAAAAACAGAAAAATGACCAGACCGACGCCGATATTGGCAATAATCTGTTCACCCAAACGCGCCGACAAAAGATGACGCCAGGAGAAAATCGCCGGCGAAATAACGGCTAAAATAATAAATAAATAAGCTAAGCCATCAGGAATAATTTTATGCTTGAAATCATAAGCGACAATCACCACCAGAATAGATAAAATAACGCAATAAAAGACTATCGCTAAGGGGTCGGCAAAAAAACGCCAAACCGCCAGCGCAAACAACAGACCGGTCGCCAATTCCACCAACGGATATTGCCGAGAAATTTTGCTACCGCAATGCCGACAACGACCGCGTTGGATTAAGAAGCTGATTACTGGCACCAACTCATACCAGGTCAATTGGTGGTTGCAGGAAAAGCAACCCGACCGACCGGCCAATGACCGACCAGTGTTATAACGCAAAATCACCACATTCAAGAAACTGCCGACAATCAAGCCAAGCAAGAAAAAGATGATTAAAAAAGAAGACATCATTGCCTTAATTATACCAATCACTAGAGAAAAACAAAATCAGACTAGAGGTAAGTCACACATTTTCCCGAGGTCAGACCTCGGGAATTAGAAATTGTGGATTAATTAGGGGCAGGTGGCAGAAGAAGGGTTAAGAACGCGCGCGGAAGAATTTTTCTTGCCGGCGGAGTCAATGCAGTAATAAGAAGTAAAAAGCGAGGAAACTAACTGACCATAAATAGCATAGGATACGGCTGAACCATTTAAATCGGTGTCAATAAAAATCTTGACTCCTCCACCCTGACTAGACGCATCATCAAGTAACTTGCCTATTTCCGACGGGAAACCGCTGGCCAAAACATTTTTCGTCGCAACTTCGCCGGTTAAATTCGGATAAAAAGCGCCATTGTAAAGCGTTTCCAAAGTGGAACGAACCCGCTCCACATCGGAAGCAATCTGAACATCGCGAGATTTATTGCGAGCAATCGCCAAAGCGGACATCACGACACCAACTAAAATACCAATCAGGACGATTATTAGCAGAGTTTCCGAACGAATAAACCCTTGACGCTTGTTGATTATCATAAAATTATTATAGCACTACTCATTCAAAACAAAAACAGACTGAAAATCGGCAATAGCCCTATCCAAAGGTGACATATTCAGACTAGACTCCTAAGGTGTCACCTTCGGATTTTTTATCTCATTTTCTCCAAAATTTATCCAATCATTCACAAAAAATTCAAAATCTTGTTTACCTGAAAAATATTCGGGAAATTTCCCCTTATCCAATATCTTATCTTCCATCCTCTTTCGCCCGGTATAAAATGGATAACTGGAATAGCGGTAAAAATCCAAAAATTGTTTAGCTGTCTCTGGATTAAGGATTTTCTTCCCACTCCAACTATCCGGATCGTTGATTTTAATCGGATTAAGGTGAATATAGGCGAATAAATATCTCAGATATTCATCTTCATTTATGTACTTAGCTTTGAATGGACGTTCAAATAAAGAGCCAGTTTTTTTGTATTTTTTATTGAAATACATCGAATATGCGGTGGATAATTTTTGCATGAACAAACTGATTCCTCCTTCGCGGATTTCTTTAATCAAAAGATGTGTATGGTTCGGCATCAAACAATAAGCACCGATTGCCACTAGCGGCTCATCGCGTTTCAAATCAAACAACAAATCAAGATTTTTAGTATCGTGATCACTGAGATGGATTACACCAGAAGAATTAGTTATATACATCAAAAGCAAATAACGCAAATAATCGCGATCTTCCAGAAAAACTTTCTGACGATTATTACCCCGAATATAGATATGATAATACTCACCAATGGCAAATTTAATCGTACGATTCATTACTTATCATTTTATTCTCCACTTTATCTACTGTCAAGGTGTCACCTTGACAGTAGAACCACACAATAAAACCCTTATTTTAAGGGCTTTATTGTTTCCGAAGGTGTCACCTTAGGGACTCCGGTGCACTATTTACACGTAACTCCCGGCGAATATCCCGTCGGCAAAGAAGTTCCTACTGTACCCGCAAAACCAGTACTATCCACACAGAAGTATTGAAGACCCTTAAGAAGTACGTAAGCAGTATAACCTGCACCTGAAGCTCCTGTAGTACAAACTGAGGCGTTACCTGTCTGAGTATCAGCGGCTGTAAGCAATTTATCAACATCTTCATCGGCACATACTCCAGTTCCAACCCCAGCGGTGCCATAAGTATTTCCTCCAGCACCATTATAATAAATTTCAGCTGAAGCTCTGATAGAGTTCATACTAGCCTGTGCGCTAGCATCCTTAGCTTTATCACGCGCTGAGGATAATGATGTCAATACAATACCCGACAAGATACCAATAATGGCGATAACGACCAACAATTCAATCAAAGTAAAACCTTTTTTCAAACTAGTTTTCATATTTTTTCTTAATATTTAAACTTAATAATAGCTTTTAATAATTCTCAATCGGGACCGTCCTTCAAAAATCCAAGCTCCCAAGGACGATCCCCGTCTGAGAAGCTTTTTTCGACTTTTTAGCCATTTTACAAGCTGACCTAATTGTAATACCTAACCGCCAAAGGAGCAAAAATAGGGTGGGGATAAACTAAAAAATGAACAAATGACTAATTACAACCCACATAGCTCGTCGGCGGTTCCGTAGTACAACTTGTTTTGCCCACTTTACCTGTATTATCATAGCAGATATATGTTCCATCTGGTTTAAGAGAAGAGATACAGAAACGATTTGTGTTACCCTTTGTCAGTGCTTGACCAACATTAAGACCGTATAAGCAACGTCCACCTCCGCCATTGGCAACAATATCGTCTCCCAAAGATTTCAACTTCTCTAAATAATTAGGATTAACCCCGCTATCAAGATTTGTCCTAGGAATATAATAGCGTCCAAGACCGCTATTAACATAGCATAGACCATCATATCTTCCGGTTTCAGCATAAATCAACTCTGCGATATTCCTTACTTGTAGCAATTCTGATTGTATGCGAGATGACTTTGATTTAATTCGCGCGCTATTTAACATTGTTAGGACTACACCCGCTAGAATGCCAATAATGGCAATCACGACCAACAATTCAATTAAAGTAAAACCTTTTTTGTGTTTCATAAAGATATTATAGCACTGTTAATTCAACTCAATATGTGGATAGGATACCGGCCTCCGCCGGTATGACACGGATACAGGACTCAAACGCAGATTGCTTCGCCTAGCTCGCAATGACGTTAATACAGAACCTTCTTTTCCCAAGGTGACACCTTTTAGAATCCTTAAGGTGTCACCTAGGGAAACGGGCTACGGAGCAGGTAATACAAATCTTTCTGCGTTTCATCTGCGAATATCTGCGTCTTATCAGCGTAAGATTACATTCCTCCCGCGACATTGTAAATTGGCACCAAGACCGCGGTTAGCAAAATACCGACTGCTAAGCCCAAAAAGACGATCATAAACGGCTCAATCAAGCCGACTAAGGTCTCCACCGCGTTATCCACTTCCCGCCGATAGAAATTGGCCATCGTATCCAAGACGAAGCCCAAACGGCCGGTTTCCTCGCCCACTTTTATCATCTGGACCATAATGCGGGGTACTTCTTCGTAGTTAGCCAGAACTTCCGACATCGCGCTACCGCTTTTTATCGCTTTGGAAGCATCCAACAGAATATTGCGGTAAAGATAATTATCCACCACTTCCGCCGTAATCTCCAGCGAACGCACCATAGACACACCAGAGGTAATCATCGTGTTCAAGTTATCGGCAATACGAGATAAATAAAGTTTTTTATACAAATCTCCGACATATGGCACAGATAGTTTGAAACGGCCTAAAGATTCCTTACCCGTCTGAGTCGGCAGATATTTATAGAGGAAAAAGCCAAGAGCCACAATTACCGCTAAGAATATATACCAATAATTGCTGACGAAATTACTGAAACCAATGACAATTTTAGTGTAAATCGGCAATTCCTGTTCCGTTTCCGCCAGAATCGCTCCTAGTCTCGGGATAACATAGATAATCATCACTATCATAACAATAATGAAAGAAATGACAACGAAAGCCGGATAGACCAAAGCATTGCGCGCTTTAGTGGTTAAGGCATAGGAACGGTCCAAGTAGGTCGCCAAGTAACCAAACACTTCCGACAGACGACCGGATTCTTCACCCGACTTGACCATATTGATATAAAAATCGGAAAATAGGTCCGGATGTTTCGTCATCGCGCCGGAAATAGACACACCACCTTTAATATCTTCCATCACTTCGCCTAATTTCTGCCGAATTAACGGATTATCCGCCTCCGCCGATAATAAACGGAAAGTTTCTACCACCGACACTTCCGCCTCAAATAAAGTACTGATTTGGCGCGATAAAATGACAATATCTTGAGTCTTTATTCCTCCCAACCAAACACTCAGACCAAACCAACCCTTACCTCGATTAGCTGCCGGCGTTAAGTTGATAACCACCAGACTCCGGCGTTGCAAAGAACTGAGGGCCAATTCTGAAGTTGGCGCATCAATGCTGCCCGTTTGCGGGATGCCATTTTGCGTTGTTGCCTTGTAATTAAACAGCATTTTTTTAGTTAATAGTTAAAAGTTAGAAGTTAAAAGTTTAATTAATCTACATCAGTCTCTCTAAACCGCGGGGATCAATGGAATAACGATAGGCCATTTCAGTGGTAATATCGCCGTTGCGCACCAATTCGGAGATAGAATGATTTAGAGATAACATCCCCTCTTCGGCGCTCGTTTCAATAACCACATCAACCTCCGGGGTGCGACCTTCGCGAATAAGATTGGATATCGCGCTGTTATTAATTAACAATTCATAAGCGGGAATCAAACCACCGGAAACCCGCGGAATCAAGCGCTGGGAAAAGACACCAAGGAGCGAGCCAGCTAATTGAACCCGAATTTGCTTCTGCTGATCGGCCGGGAAAGAATCAATGATGCGATCAATTGTCTGCGAGGCGCTGTTGGTATGCAAGGTAGAAAAAATCAAATGGCCGGTTTCCGCCGCCGTGACCGCCGACGAAATCGTTTCGTAATTGCGCATCTCGCCAATCAAAGCCACATTAACATCTTCACGGAACATGGATTTGAGCGCCGAGGAAAAATCATCCGTATCAAAACGGATTTCCCGCTGATCAATAAGCGAGCGTTCGTTTTTGAACAAATATTCAATCGGATCTTCAATCGTCAAAATGTGCTCCGCCCGTTCCAGATTGATATGTTGGATTAACGAGGCTAAAGTTGTGGATTTGCCTTGCCCCACCGGTCCAACCACCAAAAAGAAACCTTGTTTTTTGTCGGCAAATTCATATAGGACGCGCGGGATATTCAATTCTTCCAGCGTTTTGATATTATTGGAAATTAAGCGCAATGCTATACCCACCACACCGCGCTGATAAAAAGCGTTGCCGCGAAAACGCAACATATCGTTAGGACTGTAGGAAAAATCCAAATCTTTAGTCTGTAAAAATCTTTTCTTATTATCTTCGCTTAAAATCTCCATCAACAAACCCATCGTATCTTCCCCTGTGTAAACCGGCTTCTTGACGACCGGCACCAAACCGCTGGAAACCCGAATGGTCGGATGACTGCCCACCGTCAAATGTAAGTCTGACGCGCCTTCTTCGGCGACGATGGCAACCAGCTCTTCAATTTCTTTTTTATAATCAAGCATATTATTTTTTGTTATTCATAATGTTGATTACTTGAGTGACTACCTCCGACGGCGTCGAACTGGCCTTGATAATGTAACCATCGGCTCCCAGACCTAAGCCCTTTTCCACATCTTCCTTCTGTCCCAGATTGGACAAAATAACAATCACCGCCGACCCGCGCAAATTATTCTTAACCAGAGTATCAATCAAAGTAAAACCGTCCATTTTCTGCATAATAATATCCACCAAAAAAATATCCGTATGCAAACCGCCTTCCAGTTTAGTCAAAACCTCCTCGGCCGATAAACAGGAAGTCGCCTCAAAACCCTGTTCGGAAAACTTCATCGTATACATATCCAACAGGAACTTGTCGTCATCAACGATAATTATTTTCTTTTTTGTTTCGTCTGACATAATGTAAATTAAGTTAAAAATTAAAAGTCAAAAGTGACAAACAATACTGGATTCCCGCCTGCGCGGGAATGACACAATATACTAAATTATTAAACCCCCTCTCCATTATATCGCTCTTGCGCTTTGCTGCCTAGGGAAACATTGGTTATTCGGCTAAAGACGATTTACTTCGTCAAAGGAGATTATCCCCTGCGCCGCCTTAATCATGGCATCTTCCTTCATGGTCATAAAACCCTTACGGCGCAAATACTCATAAATCTTGCTTTCGCCCGGACTAGTCAATATTAGATGCTCTAGCTCGCTATCCATTTCATAAGTCTCAAACACTCCAATCCGGCCACGCGTACCCGTCGGACAAGAAGTAGATTTACCGGGACGATAAACTTGTTTTAGAGCCGGGATTTTACTTCTAAATTCCTCCGGTAAATCAGCAAATTCTTTTTCCACCATCATTTTTAGACTTTCATCAATCTTTATCTCTTCTTTGGCATCGGCGCACAGAACCGGCACCAAGCGTTGGGCCATAACCATCGTCAAGGCCGGCGGAATTAAATACGGCTCAATACCCATATCAATCAAACGCGGAATAACCCCAATGGAATTATTGGTGTGCAAAGTCGAGAAAACCAAGTGACCGGTGAGCGCCGCTTGCACCGCCAATTTGGCAGTTTCCGAATCGCGAATTTCGCCAACCATAATAATATCCGGGTCCTGGCGTAAAATACTGCGCAAACCGTTAGCAAAAGTATAATCAATTTCCGGCTGAACCTGCGATTGATTGACTCCTTCAATATCGTACTCAATCGGATCTTCCAAGCTGACTACGTTATTACTTTCCCGATCCAACGAAGATAACATGGAATAAACCGTCGTGCTTTTACCCGAACCGGTTGGACCAGTCAGTAAAACCATGCCATAAGGTTTAGTAATCGCTCGTTGTACGGCGGCCAAATTAAAACCAGCCAGACCAAGCATATCGAAAGTAATATTTTTCTTTTCCGGATCAAGAATACGAATCGCCACCTTTTCGCCAAAATAAGTCGGCAAGACCGAAACCCGAAAATCGATTTTTCGTCCCTCCACATTAGCGCTGAAACGTCCGTCTTGCGGTTTACGCTTCTCGTCCAGCTTCATATTGGTCAAAATCTTGATCCGCGCTACAATCGCCTCATGAACCGAACGGGTAAATGATAGCGTCGTATGCAAAACACCATCCACCCGATAACGCACCCGGATTTTATCGCGTTCCGGTTCTATATGAATATCGGAAGAGTTACCGGAAATCGCGTACTGCAAAATTACCGAGACGATTTTAGTCACTGGCGCATCTTCCACGATTATCGTTTCATCTTTTTTATGAGAAATAATCTCCTGCTTTTTCTTTATTTGCTTTAAATCTTCTTCGGCATCAGCCACAAACTCTCCCACCGCCTTATCCACCGCGCCCGACACTCCTTGATATTCTTTGAAAATCTTATCAAAATCTTCCTCGCTAATCCGATAAATTTTAAAAGGGATATTATTGTTGGTGGAAATAAACTGCAGAACATCTTTCGCTTCGCTATTATAAGGATCCACCATTCCCACTTCTAAAATCCCATCCCGCACGGCCAAGGGAACAAAGCGATAAAAAGAAGCGCTGTCTTCCGGGATAAACCGCAAAACCTCCAAAGGAACTTTGGCGTTGGAAATATCAGCATAGGGAATTTGGGGGTTAGTAGCCGGCATATCGTTAAGAGTCTGTTTCAAACTTAATCGCTAACTAAAAATAAAGCGATAAAATCTGAAGCCGGCTCTTAACTTAATCTATCCTTAACGAGTGCTGGTTGCGGTCGTCGTAGCGCTGGGAACGATAACCATCAGCGGTTTGGCATAATGGACATAAACAGACGTATTAGCCTCAAGCGGAGCAAAAGGATTGGGACGAGATTGGTCAATAGTCGGCAAAGGACTGGTATAATCGGTTAGACCGAAGCGAAAAATCGGATTATCAAAAATCGGTTTGCCACCTTGGAAATCAACACTATTGAGCTTGGTCAATAAAGCATAAAATTCATTAGCTGGGTTATCGGTAGAAGTTAAGTCAGTCGTAGCCATACCAATTTCCGTTTCGTCAGCAACCGGCGTGCGTAATAAATACCACGAAGCGCCTATAATAACCGCCAGCAGGACAATGATAACTGATAGATTTTTAAGCAAATTGGTCATTATTTGGATAATTTAAAATTATAAATTAAAAATTAGAAATTAAAATGCGGGTATTTCTGTATTTCATTTTTAATTTTTAATTCTTAATTTTTAATTAAATTACTTCAACCAGTAGGTTTTAAGATTAACGCTATAACTATAGATGCCGGTATCAGTCGTCGCAAAAGACGCCGAAGAAATATCAATAATTCGCAAACTATTAGCCAAATCGCTTAAGAATTTCTTGTAAGTTTCATAAGAACCGGTAACGGTAAAAGATAAGTTCATTACCCCCAGACGATTGTCCGGCGCGGTAACCTTTTGACTGCGATTAGAAACTTCCGCTCCTTGGCCGGTGGTCGCCCGATTATCTTCGCTGGTGCTGACTTTTGCATCCTTAATCAACATACCGTTACGGCGAGCGATACCGTTAACGTCAATAATCAATTGAATATTGTCAGAATAACTAGGCATCAGCTGATCTAAGCGCGCTAAATCGGCCGGATCAAATTGATTGTAACGCTTAATCAGACTGTCCAATTTCTGGCCCACTTGATCAGCGGTATCAATCGCATCATTTAATTGTTTCTGTCGGGTCAATAAGGCGCGAATACCGCCAGTTGATTCTTTTATCACTTCTTGTTCTTGCAATGGCGCGCCGACAACCATCCGATCGGTAAAAGCAAAAAACACCGCAATCGCGATAGTCAGATTTAAGATTGGCAAAAGATATCTCATAACAATTTAATTGGTTGGCGCCGGCAAATAACGCAATTTACTTGGGTCGACCTTAAATTTCAAACTGAAAGTCACTTTACCGGTCTGATCAACACTCAAATTAGAGAAAACCGTATCATTTACTTCTGGCATCTTATTTAACACCTTTGCTTCAACCGCAATATCTTCATAACTCCCCGCTAAGCCATTTAATTCTACCGTACCATTGCTGGTGCTGAACTTGGTAAATCGGATAGTCTTCAAAGTGCTGGTGCCTAACAAATCAAATAAAGGCAATAAAGTTAGGTGTTGCGACAAAACCGTCGTCGCTAATTTCATTTTAGTATCCAGGCCCTCCATCCGGGTCAAACCGCCGGCGCCTAAGGCGCGTTTTTTATCTTCCAACGTCAAATATAAACCGCAATTACGGTCCACACTGCTATACAAACCAAGTTGATCAGTATTAGGCTGTGTCTGATCAGTCACTTCGCAATCTTTATACAGGTGATTAATCAAATATTGCTGGTAAGCAAAAGCCCCACCCGCCGTAAGTAGAGACAAAAAGAGAATCATAAAAGATAAAAGAGTAAAAAGCCCCATTCCGCCTTCGGTCGGCGCGGGATTAGTACTAGCACGAATTGTCTGTTTAGGAATGAACGAGGTTTGTAAATTATTATCCATAAATCCCTTCTATTATATCACTTTCAACTAAGGAAATACCTAGATACTTATCCACATTTTCCAAATTAGCTTTCAGGTTTCAGCTTTCAGAGAATAAAAATTAGATTAATTCCCAATTAAATTCGCATTTTCCTGAAAGCTGAAAACCTGGCAGCTAACAGCTTTTTAACTTAAGTTTTCCAGCTTGCGCAAGGCTAAACCGATCGCTACCGCAAAAGACGGTCCGGCTTGTTTTAACACGGTATCCAAAAAGGCTGGCGTTTCCATTCGATCAAACGGCGTGCCCGCTTCAACTTTTACTTCTAACGCCTTAGCCGCCAGTTCCGGCAAACCGCGTAATTGCGAGCCACCACCCAACAAAATTACTTTATCAATCGCCACTTGATGTTTCTTCTGATAATCCACCATTACCCGCCGAATCTCTTCAAAAATATATTCCACAATCGGATCAATAATATTTTTAACTTCACCTTGTTCACTCACTTCTTCCACTAAACCGACTTGCCGTTTAATTTCTTCTGCCTTATCAAAGGAAACGGCCAAAGACCGCGAAAGAGCCAAAGAAATATCCTGCGCCCCGCGATTGATGGTGTGCGATAAGCGCACCACGCCATAATCGACAATCGCCACCTTAGTAGTCCCGGCGCCAAAATCCACAATAGCGGTCGCTGATAAATCATTCGCCAAAACCGACCGAATCAAACTGAAAGTTTCAATTTCGTAAGTGTCCACATTTAAGCTAAGACGCTTAGCCAAATCTTGGTACAAATTAAAAGTATCGCGATGAATAGCGGCAATTAATACTTCATTGGTTTTGGCTTTGCCGGGAATCTTTTGATCATAGGCGGGCGATTCATCTTGCCGTTCCGGAATCAGCCACCAATCCAAAGTCACCTCGGAAATCGGCACCGGAATAAAGCGTCGGGCTTCGTTTGGCACCGCGCTCGCCAAATCCACTCCGGACATCGCCGGAATTTGCACGGTAATCAATAAGCTGGAACGCAAGGGAATAGAAATTATACCGGTCGTCGCCGTTACATTCGCTTCGCGCAAAAGGTCAATCAAGACTTCCGCCATTTTATCTACTCCTAAATTAACCGCTTGACCAACCGCCATACCAACATAGGGTCCGGTCGCCAATTCGCCGTAAGTTTCCAGCAAAACCCGTCCGCGCTCACGACGTAATTGAATGGCTTTGACCGAAGACGCGCCAAAATCAATCGCCACCACACTGCCGGTCGGTTGACGAGAAAAAGCGCCGGACAGAGAACCTAAAATGCGAGAAAAAATATTGGACATGATAAACAGTTACAAGTTAAAAGTTAATAGTTAGAAGTTAAAAATAACAAAAAGACTTTTAACATACAACTTTTGATACATTTCAGCTAGATTGATTATAGCACAAACAGAAAAACAAGGAAAAATGTATAATATTTAGTGTCGAGTTACGAATTTCAAGTTACAAATAGAATTAGAATCAATATTCATCTTGGCATTTTATTTGACACTTGACACTCGTAACTTGTAACTTAAGATGATTACCGACCTTATCTTAAAAACTTGGCGCACAATTCACTCCGCTCTCTTCCCTAAGCACTGCGTCGGTTGCCAACAGACGGACACTTATCTTTGCCCGAATTGTCATGCGCAAATTCCAACCGTTGGCCAATTCGGCGAACAAGTCATTTGGTCGGCAGTGCCCTATCAACATCCAGCCGTCCGCCAACTGGTTTGGCTGTTAAAATACCGCGGAATAAAAGAAATTGCTAAAATTTTCAGCCTTTGGCTTTACGAAGCGTTATTGGAAGAATTAGCCGAACAAATCGCTTATCATGAGAAAAATGGAAAAATTTTAGTCATACCAATCCCCTTGTCCGCCAAACGAAAAAGACAGCGCGGTTTCAATCAGGCGGAAGAAATCGCCAGAGAATTGGTAGCATTGGATCCCGCACTTTTTCGTTTGGAAGCAAATAATCTGGTCAAAATAAAAAATACTGCCACGCAAGTCTCGGTTAATGACAGGCAGAAACGCTTAGCGAATCTCTCTGGAGCGTTCAGTTTGAAAAATCGCCGGGCACTCGCCGGGCGGACGATTATTTTACTGGATGATGTCGCCACTACCGGCGCCACCTTGACTGAAGCCGAGAAAATTTTAGGACGCGGACGGCCGAGAAGGATAATTAAAGTCGTCGTAGCAAGGTAAGCTAAAAGTCAAAAGTGAAAAGCTAGAAGTTAGACTCAGAAAACAGATAGAAACCTTAATTTACGTTACTTGGAGGCTAAGCCTCCAAGTAAAGATTTCTTGTTTAATTGATAGTTTGTTAAAATACAAACATCCAACCAATGTATAAATACGCCAAAGATAAGTGGAAAAAATTCTTTAGTTTACTTGGACCGGGGTTCATTTCCGGTGCCGCCGATGATGATCCGACCGCCATTGCTACCTATACCCAATCCAGCGCCCAGTTCGGCCTGGGTCTCTTGTGGACATCGCTTTTTTCTCTCCCCTTCATGGTCGCTATCCAAGAAATGTGCGGACGCATCGGCATGGTAACCGGCATGGGATTGACGGGAGTCATCAAGAAATATTATTCCCGTAAGCTTTTGTTCGGCGCCGTTTTCCTCCTGCTTCTCGCCAATATCATCAATATCGGCGCGAACTTAGGCGCCATGGCCGCCTCAGCCCAGCTTCTCTTTGATTTGCCTTTCGTCGTCTGGCTTATCGCTTTTGCCCTTTTTTCCCTGACGCTGGAATTATCCCTATCCTACAAAACCTATTCGCGCTATCTGAAATATCTGGCGCTATTCCTGGTTTCCTATGTCATTCTAGCTTTTTTCCTGAAATTGGACTGGAAAGAGATTTTTTTCGCTACCATTTTTCCTAATTTTTCTCTGGATAAAGGATTTCTGCTTGTTCTCGTCGCCATTTTAGGCACCAATATTTCGCCCTATCTTTTTTTCTGGCAAGCAAGCGAAGAAGTAGAAGAAGAGGTGGAGGGAGGAAAATTATCCGCAATGGGTAGCCAAGTTCCCGCCGTCTCTCGACAAGATATCCGCCGTTTGAGAGAAGACACTTTTGCTGGTATGTTATTTTCTCAGATTATCGCTTTTTTCATCGCCATCACCGCCGCTCACGTATTTGCGTTTTATAATATTGACAGCCTGGCGGCCGCAGAAAACCCCGCCAATCTAGCGCGTATGCTCACGCCAATTGCCGGGAGTTTTTCCACTATTCTCTTTGTCTTAGGTATAGTCGGCAGTGGACTCTTGGCCGTCCCGATTTTGTCCGGTTCCGCTTCCTACGCTATCGCCGAATGTTTCGGCTGGCGAGAAGGATTCTACCAGAAATGGAAACGCGCGCGCGGATTCTATCTCGTCATCATTATTGCCACCTTAATCGGTCTCGCCATCAATTTTATCGGCCTGCCACCGTTCCGCCTACTGGTTTATTCAGCCGCGTTAAACGGCCTTTTGGCACCTTTCCTTTTGGTAATGATTTTGTTTGTCGCCAATAATAAGAAAATAATGAACGGTTATCACAATCGCGCACTGTCCAATATTTTCGGCATCCTGATTACTGTCCTCCTGTTCGCTCTGATGGCTTTCTTTCTTTTTAGTCTGTGGTAAACGCATCATATTTTTTCTGATTAAAAATTTTCAGTGACAAAATTAAAGGACGATTGCTCGTCCTTTGTAGTTTTACCCAAGTGGTCAAAGAAGATCAGTATTTCTTAAACATCTGCGGTTGCAGTTCGGGGTCAGTACGGCGAAGTGGGTACATTACAACCATTTTACCGCACTCGCATCTAACCGATGCTGCGCTGTAACCGGTCATCGTTTGCCCGCATTGCGGACAAGTACCCTGATGAGTCGGGCTGGGAATTAAAGTACTTTTCATAAAATCCTCCTTGAGGGGTCTGATATATTTTTAGCATAGGGAGAAGAGAAGGGCAAGAAGCAGAGAGGGAGGCCTGCCTGCGCAGGCAGGGATTCGGCGCAGCTCACATCAATATTTTTGTTCACTTCGTTCCAAAAATATTGTGTGGCTCCTGCCCGGCCTCGGTCACAGGGAGGGATTCTTCCGCAAGTAAAAGTTCGCCGTTGCTTGAGGGTGGGATTCGCCCGCGACTAAACCGTTTGCCGCCGCAAGCGGTTTGTCTGGGCACCAGCTCGCTTATTTTTTCTGCTGAAAAAATATAGCTCCGCTGTTCGAATCCCACACGCAAGCCAAGCAGTTGGCTTGCTCCCCTCCGCACAAGAAAAAAGAGCTGCTTAAAAGCAGCTCTTTTTTCAACGCGCGGAGAGGGAGGGATTCGAACCCTCGAGACCCTTTTACAGGCCTACCTCGTTAGCAGTGAGGCGCTTTCGGCCGCTCAGCCACCTCTCCATGTATCAATTTCAATCTCTTCACGGGTCTATACAATTTACTATATTTTGGGCAAAAAACCAACGCCTGGATGGTAATCGGCTATTGCCCTTTCCTTTTTCCCCTAGGGGGTGGTATAATAGCCATTGTAGTTATTAATAAGTTTAATAAGCAATTAATAAGTAATAATCTAAACATATGGCAAATTCTGCATTTATGAAGCCGATGACTGTGTCCGCTGATTTAGCCGAGGTAGTGGGCAAGGGCCCGATGCCCCGCTCCGAGGTCGTCAAGGCGCTCTGGGTTTACATCAAAAAGAATAATCTCCAGGACGAAAAGAATAAGCGTAATATCATTGCTGATGCCGCTTTGAAGAAAGTATTCGGTGGCAAGGATGTGGTCAATATGTTTGAAATGACCAAACTTGTTTCCAAACACCTTTCCTAAGCTAAACAAAAAAAAGACGACTCCATCCGGGGTCGTTTTTTTATTGGAGAGCACTGTTTGAAAACCCCGACGGTTCGCCGCGGGGATGAAAAACAGGCGGTGTGTATTTGTGCAGTCGGTGGACTGCACCTATTCCAAAAAAACAGCCATGGTATTTTGCGCCAAAACCCCGTCAGCTTGCTACGGGGATTGGACGCAAAATCTGTTTTATTAACCAAAAAAAGCCGATCGGACTCACTGAGAAATTCCAGTTAAGTCCAATCGGCTTTGGGGCATAGTTTTTATACTCCCGTAGATTTCCGCTCGAAAGCGGAGAAATGTTATATGGTGCCACTGTTACGCCCAATGTTTTTCATCGTCCTCTTGCAATGTGGGTCTGATAAAAACACCATCCTTTCTGCTGCTAAGCTTGCAGCTAAGCCATGGGTTAAGGCCAAGATTTTGAGAAAATCTTTAATACGGACCCTCAGCCTCACGCGTCTCACTACGAGCTTGAGGAAAGAAATAACGCATGACTTTCTCCTTTCCACACAAAGTATATTGGGCAACAACGTTCTATTCTAATTTCCATCCTAGCACTATAGTTTTTTAAGTCAACAACAATTATGCACTTAAACCGAAAGAGTTGGGCAGATGGCGCTGATAAGGTAAAATAGTCCTTATGCACCCCTCCGATAAACTGGATAAAATCTTCCGCCTTAATCCCCTGCAAAAGGCTGGCTTGGCTAAATTGAAAATCGCGACGACGGGCGACCTGCTTTTCTACTTCCCTACCCGCTACGAACAGCCCGGGCAAATCCAAAATATTCGCGACCTGAAATCTGGCGAGGAAGCGGTCATTTATGGCAAAGTTTTAGAGATCAAAACCAAGAAAGGTTGGCGTTCCAAAATCCCCATGGCGGAAGCAACGATTGACGATGGTACCGGCATCATCAAAGCGGTCTGGTTCCACCAAGCTTATATGGCCAAAAAAATCCCGGCGGGACATTCGGGCGAATTCCGCGGAAAGATTAGTGTTAGAAATAATGAGCTTTATCTGACTAATCCGGACACGCGCGAAGTTTTGGGCAGTGAAATTGGCGCGAAGAATTCCCTTTTTTCACCTTCTACTGACGGAGAACAAAATGATTTGTTTTTGATGCCGATCTATCCGGAAACGCGCGGGTTATCATCCGGCTGGTTCCATTATCACATTGGTACTCTACTCAAAACCGGTCTGGCCGGGCAATTTGATGACCCTCTGCCCATTGAGATTATCAAGCGTTACAATCTGCCGGCGCTCTCTTCTGCTCTCATTTGGATTCATAGACCGCAAAAAGAACGCGACGCCCAAGCCGCCAAAAAACGCTTCGCTTTTGAAGAAATTTTCTATATCCAGCTCAAACGCCAGCAAGAAAAAATCGCCTACCAAAGCAACCCCGCTTTTCGCATCACCGCCAGCGACGAAGAAATAAAAAAATTCCTGGCGCGTTTCCCGTTTGAAGCAACCAGGGCCCAGAAAAATGCCATTGCGACTATCTGTATCGATTTCCGTTCCGATCACCCGATGACCCGTCTCTTGGAAGGCGATGTCGGCTCGGGCAAAACCGCCGTCGCCGCCACTACTGCCTTTGCCGTCGTGGAAGGTGGAGGCGAAGTCGCCTATATGGCGCCGACCGAAATCTTGGCCCGCCAACATTTTGAGTCCTTTATCCAATATTTCCGTCATATCCCCAACATCCAGATCGGGCTCATTACTGGTGGCGGATGTTACAAATTTCCCTCTAAAATAAACCCAGCCGGCTACACTGATATTTCTCGCCCTAAACTTTTGAAATGGGTCGCGGAAGGACAAATCCCAATTTTAATCGGTACACATGCGCTCATTCAGAAAGCAGTAAAATTCAAAAACCTATCCTACGTCATTATCGACGAACAGCACCGTTTTGGAGTCTACCAGCGGGCCGCGCTGGTACGCAGATCTAACGCTGATAAAACGCCGATAAACGCAGATAAAAACGGTGATTTTTTGTATCAAGATATAACCTACAGTATACGTAATGCTGTTTTTAACGTAGCCAATACATTAGGCTTAGGACATAAAGAAATTATTTACCAGCGAGCGTTGGAAGAGGAACTGAAAAAAAATGATCTGAAATTTAATCGTGAAAAACAAATACCGATAGAATATCAGGGAAAGAAAATCGGCATATATGTTCCAGACTTTGTCGTGGAAGACAAGATCATTTTAGAACTGAAAGCCATACCATTTCTTGGAACTAGCGAGAAAAAGCAAACTTGGAATTATCTGAAAGGTTCCGAATATAAATTAGCTTTGCTAGTCAACTTCAGCCCAGCGAAAGTAGAAATTGAAAGGATCATCTATGATACCGCTCGAACTCCATCTGCGTCTTATCCGCGAGAATCTGCGTTTTCATCTGCGAGAGTTCCGCATCTGTTAACTATGACGGCGACACCGATTCCTCGCACTCTTGCGCTCACAATTTACGGCGATCTGGATCTGACTTTACTTGACGAATTGCCGGCGGGACGCAAGACGGTTATCACCGATATCGTGGCGCCAGACAAACGTGAAGCAACTTACGACTTCATCCGCGAGGAAATAAAAAAAGGGCGCCAAGCCTATGTCATCTGTCCGCGCATTGAAGATTCGCAGATTTACGCCGATAAAACGCCGATAAACGCCGATAAAAATCTGCGACAATCTGCGTCTTATCAGCGAATATCTGCATTAGAAGCCAAGTCCGCCAAATCAGAAGCGGAACGGCTGGGCACGAAAGTTTTTCCGGAACTGATGGTCGGCTTAGTCCACGGCAAAATGAAACCGTCCGACAAGGAAGAAACGATGCGCGAATTCGCGAATAAAGAAATAGATATTCTAGTCGCCACCTCGGTCATTGAAGTCGGAGTCAATATACCCAACGCCACCATGATTATCATTGAAGGCGCGGAACGCTTCGGCTTGGCCCAGCTCCACCAATTGCGCGGACGTGTCTTCCGCAGTTCGCACCAAGCTTATTGTTTCCTGTTTTCCGACACCAAATCCGCCAAATCTTTTGAGCGCTTGAAAGCGCTCAAAAATGCCAAAAACGGCTTTGAACTGGCGGAAATCGACCTTGCCAATCGCGGGGCGGGCGGACTATCGGCTGGCAAGCAATGGGGCATTTCCGACATCGGGATGGATGCCATCCAGAATCTGAAAATGGTAGAAGCCGCCCGCACCGAGGCCTCCGGCCTTTTAAAATCCGATTTTGAATTAAAAAATTATCCACTGATTAAGGGAAAAATAGAAAGAGGAGAGAAGGAAATACATTTCGAATAGAGGTCGCTCGGCTCTATTTGAAAAATCCAACGATTTAAGTCAAGGGTTCCCCTTGCAAGGGGAACCCTTTATGAGTGGTCATTACAGGATTCGCCCGCGACTAAAGTTTTTCCGTCGAAAAATTTTGTCTGGGCACCAGCTCGCTTATTTTTTCTGCTGAAAAAATATAGCTCCGCTGTTCGATCCCTGACGTGACTGAAGCAGTTCAGTCGCTAAGGGTGCACAAATTAAAAAAACCGGTAACCCGGTTTTTTTAATTTGTGCACCCTTCAGGGATCGGCTACGAATAAACTGTGTGTCGCCACACGCAGTTTTTCTCAGCCCCGACTCGCTTGTTTTTGTTGCTACAAAAACATAGCTGTGTCTTTCAAATCCTGACGCAGATAAAGAAGTTTATCTGCTAAGGGTGCACAAAATACTTTTTGTGCACCCTTCAGGATTTGAACCTGAGACCTTACGAATGTGAATCGTACGCTCTAACCAGCTGAGCTAAGGGTGCAAACAGCCATACTTTAGCCTATTTCTTTGTTTTTTTCAATCGTTCCTGCTTTGCAATTTGACTGTTTTTCCGCTATATTTTAGGTGTTTAATGCGCGCGTAGCTCAATTGGTTAGAGCTTCGAGCTTATACCTCGACGGTTCTTGGTTCGAGTCCAAGCGCGCGCACCACAAAAAGAAAATCGCCGAACTGTGTCCACAGTTCGGCGATGATTCTCTTCAGCGGAAAAAACAATCTTGATACCCATCTTTTCCCGGTCTAGTCGGAACACAGCATGATCACATAGCCAGTCACGAGAGACGGTATCCAAGCATTGAGAAATATCGCCCAAGCCATGGCTGGCACGCTTTTTCTCAAACCGACAGCGCGATAATACTGTATTTCAAGAAGCAAAATGAACAATAATCCAAAGAGCGCTCCGGCCGCTGTAAGCCCCAACAGACCAATCGGATTGGTTTGGTTCCTGGAAAAGACCGCATACTGAAACAGTATGACAAAAGAGAACAACAGACCAAAGAAGCTTGTCCTTCCCACTCCTCCCTGAAACACAAATCCCTTAAAGGATTCCAAGGTTTTCGGTAGCCAGGACGGCCCGCTTTCCAGATCTTTCCGGCAGATGATAATGACACCAAGCCAAAAAGTTATCATTATCACCTCCCCAACCAAAAAAGACATTGTAAAACTGCTGTCAAAAGCGCTCATTGGCGCACCTCCCAGTAGAATAGACACCACATCTACCGATACTATAAATATTTACATCCAGAAAGTCAAATTGTCTAATCTCTAACTTCACTTGGGAGAACCTCTGCCAAGTGATTTGACATCCCCTCCTCTTAGTGCAAGGATATGGCTAGATGAGAGGTGCGCCTCTCAAATCTTTTACAAAGGAGACAGGGTATGCCCCCATCCACGTTAGCGCTGGAAAGGCTCATTAAGTCTGAGCCGATGACCGAATCGGAATGGTTGGAGCAAATCGAATTACGGCAGGAAGCAATAAAACCGTATTTTGATTCTTTCACTCTTCCAGAATTAGGCCAGTTGGTATGTTTGAGCAGCGGAGGAAGCAAGTCGCACAGAATCAATGCCGATAATCCCTACGCAAGAGGAGATGGGCGTTTTTCGCTCAAAACCCAGGGAATTTTCCAGATTCCGCTTGGAGCAGAAAAAATTATTACCACCAGCAGTAGTTTTGGAAATGATTCTTCAAAACATTGTAACTTAACAAAACTAGCCTGGGGTATGATTCGTTTAGGAGGATGGATTTTGGTAGAAATCGAAGTTTCCAGAACTATCAATTCCGAAGAAGAAGTATTCGAAAAAGCCATGTCGGTAAGACTAACCGAATCTGACCCCTCCACGTTAATGAAAGAAACCGGAGAAAAACCCTGGGAAATACTGATCGCCATCAGCAAGATAGTTGAGGGTTGGAAAGAACGTCTGGAAAGACAACGGGCACAAGTTGAATCTCTAGACCAGCTCTTCCGTTCAGTAGATTTCGCTATCTCCAAAAGAGAAGTGAAATGGGAATCAGAGGTGTGAGGTTACTCCTCAAGTAAATAAACCTGTTACGGGTCGGAAGTCATTGACTTCCGACCCGTTTATTTTTTCACTTTACTCTTTACTTTTTACAATTTACTCTTCCCTGATTAAGCCATCCTGTCCGATGATCAGCGCTTCTTTTACCTCGTCAATATCCAATTTTTTAGGCTTAATACCATTTAACACCAACAATTTTTCAAATTCGGCGCGTTCCAACGTTTCCACTTTAATCAATTCCTCCGACATCATATCCAAGGCCTTGCGATGGTCGGTTAGGACTTGCTCGGCGCGGGCCAAGGCTTCTTTCATCAAGCGCGAGACTTCAGCATCGATTTCCGCGCCTACCGCTTCGGACGAGTAACGCTCGCCGATCGTGAAAGACGGACTCCCCGCTTTGGCGCTACTGTTATCGTAAGCCACCGGACCGATTTTATCGCTCATGCCGTAACGGGTCACCATATCGCGCGCCAGAGCCGAGGACACAGCAATGTCGTTGGAAGCGCCAGTCGTAATATCGCCGAAAATCATTTTTTCCGCCACTTGTCCCGCCAAAGAGACAGCGATATCATCCAAAAATTCCTTGCGCGATTGCAGGCGGCGATCTTCCAAAGGAAGTTTCAAAGTATAGCCGGCGGCATAGCCACGCGAGACAATGGACACTTTATGCACCGGGTCAGAATACGGCAGGACGGACGCCACCAGTGCGTGCCCGATTTCGTGATAGGCGGTAATTTTCTTTTCTTGACTGGACAAAATATGACTCTTGCGTTCCGGACCCAGCATGACTTTTTCCACCGAGCGAATTAAGTCATACTGGCTCACTTTCTTGCGGTCTTCGCGGGCGGTCAAAATCGCCGCCTCATTCATCAAGTTCGCCAAGTCCGCGCCGGAAAAACCCGGGGTGCGTTCGGCAATGGCGTGTAGATTTACATCTTCGCCTAAGGGTTTCAAACGCGCGTGAATAGTCAAAATTTCTTCGCGGTCTTTCAAATCAGGCGCATCCAAGACTACTCGCCGATCAAAACGACCAGGACGCAAGAGCGCCGGATCCAATACATCGGGGCGGTTAGTTGCTGCCATCACAATCAATTTTTCGTTTGGTTCAAAGCCGTCCATTTCCACCAAGATCTGATTCAAAGTCTGTTCGCGCTCGTCATTGCCTCCGCCCATTCCGCTCCCGCGGTGCCGGCCGATGGCATCAATTTCATCAATGAAAATAATCGCCGGCGCGACGCTTTTGGCCATCTTAAACAAATCACGCACCCGCGAGGCGCCCACACCCACAAACATTTCCACAAATTCCGAACCGGACAGATGCATAAAGGGCACTTGCGCCTCCCCCGCCACCGCCCGCGCGAGCAAAGTCTTGCCCGTGCCCGGTCCGCCCATCAGCAGCACGCCCTTCGGAATCCGCGCGCCAATATCCAAAAACTTTTTCGGATTGCGCAGAAAATCCACAATTTCTTTCAATTCCTCTTTCGCCTCCTTCACGCCCGCTACATCTTTGAAAGTAACTTTTTGTTTCTGATCATTCGGATCAATGATGCGCGCCCGCGACTGGCCGAAAGTGAAAGCTTGCATAGACGCGCCCTTTACTTGGCGCGATAAAAACCAGATGATGAAAATAATGGATAAGATAGACAGCAGAAAAGGCGCCAAATTAATCAACCAAAACGCCCAGTCGGATTGATTTTTGATTTCTATTGTTACTTTTTCCAACGCTGAAGTGGCCACACCATAATTATTCAAAGTATCGGTTAAAGAGCTTTCCGTTTCTTTCTGACTGGTTTTCTCGGTCTTATCGGCATAAATAATATCAATTGTATTGCCTTCTATTAAAAGTTTGCTAACTTTACCGGCATTGATGTCCTGCGCTAATTGAGAAATCGGAATCGCCACCGGCGTGGTAGATTTAGAATCGGAAAAATAAGTGAACAAACCGACCACGACCATCAAAATAAGCAGGCCAAGCATAATTTGCTCGGCAAATTTGCCCGCCACCCACGGTTGTTTTCCCCCACCGCTCTTATTTTCCTTATTCTTAGCCATATTTATGGATTAAGTGTTTGTATTATAGCGTAAATGACGAAAAAAGAAAAACCCGCTCGCCGAAGCAAGAAGATTTTTCTTGTTTCGACGAACGGGTCACGATTGCCCTTATTGAGCAGACTTGGTAAGTCCAGGAACACGCATCGCTTCTTCACCAGCAATCAAGCTAATGGGAAAGGAGCGGGTGTTGTGTCCGGATGGCCATCTGACAGAACCAGACCGGTTCTTGCGCGGTTGGCCCGTAAAAGGATTACCAGAACCATACCGTTTAAATGGACTCCGATTGGATCGGCCGATAAAAATAGCCTGATCTACGCCTGACATGTTAAACATGACCGTCAACCTCCTTTCTTGGCAGAATGTTTTCAAAAAAACAAAGGTCTTCCAGCTTCAGTATAGAAGCCTGACAGAAAAACGCAAGGCAAAATCAGTGACAAGTGACGAGTGTCAAGTTATAAGTAAAAAGCATCCGGCATTTCCATTTTTAATTTCTAATTATTAATTTTTAATTATCTTAAGTATCTCACTTCCTCTTCCAACGCAATGCCGTATTTATCTAGAACTAAATCTTTCAATTTTTGCGCCAATTCTGTCACCTCGCGCGCTGTTGCCGTGCCATTATTAATAATCAGATTGCCGTGATAATCAGCCACTTCAAGTCCGCCATGTTTCAGACCTTTGGCACCAACATTTTCCAACAGGTAACCAGCGGGTATTTTGCCGTCAATGATTTTTGTTTGATCGATTTTAGCGAGCGACTCGGTCGAAATATCTTTAACCAACACATTTTTGAAAAAGCTGCCCGGGCACAACAGATTGGAAAATTTTTTCGTCCGGATATCATTCAACGATTCAGCAATTTTTTTCAGTTCTTCCGCCTCCCCGGGCCTTAATTCCAATTCTGCCGATAATATTACCCAGGGCTCTCGTTTGAAAATGCTGTCGCGATAGGTAAATTGGCATTCCCCGCGCGAGAGCCATCGTCTGTTCACACCATCAAAAATCTCCACTCGGTCTATAACATCAGCAATAGATCGACCGTAGGCGCCGGCATTGCCGTAAATCGCTCCAGAGAGGTTTCCAGGAATACCGGTCAATTTTTCCAGACCGGCGAGATTATTGACCAGAGCCAGATCGACAATATCCCATAACGCAACCGAACCAAAAGCGCTGATTTTATAACCGTTTATTTTCAGACTGTCTGACTTAGAGTTATTTTTCTGTTCGCGGTAGATAATCACTAAACCCGGATATGATTCTTCCGCGGTTACAATATTACATCCGCCCGCGATAATAAAATATGGCAGACCATCTTTTTTTGCCGCTTGTATTGCTTCTATCAGTTCTTCCGGCCGGCTTATGGCCAGTAAAAGCTTGACTGTCCCAGGTAACCGGAAATTAGTGTATTCGGTCAAATCGGCATTTTTTAGCGCCCTAGAAAGAATGTTCATAATATTTTTTAGTTACAGAATCTTTTTTATTTGTCATTCCCGCGAAGGCGGGAATCCAGTGATTAAAATTCGAACCTAGATTCCCGCCTTCGCGGGAATGACAATGCAGGTGCAGATTACTTCGTTCACCAGCTGGCGGATACCTCGCAACGACACTCAATATCATAACACACAAAAAGGAGCGCGTACGCGCTCCTTTTTGTGACCGTTGCCGGCCGAAAGATCAAGTTAAAGAACTGGAGAATGAGCTAGATTAAGATTTGATTTCTGTCTGGTCAGCCGACTCCTTCTTATCCAGCGGCGCCACCATCGGCACTTCGCCGAAGAGCGTCCCCTTGCCATAATTATCATTATCGCGATCTCGTTCTAAGAGATACCAAATAATGAATAATAGAATAGCAATAATGATAAGCAGAATGATTGGCCAAGCGGCGCAACTGTGGAATAAGTCCGATAGACCTTCCACGAAACCGGCAAACGCCAACTGCAAGAACCCTCGGTCAGGAGAAGTTGTCGCTGTCGTCGTCGCGATGGTTGTCGTCGCTAAAGCCAGAGTGGTTGTGCTAATTGGCAATTCTGCCAATCGTATTTCATCACCATAGTAATGACGCAAGTCCAGCGTAATTCTGGCCGGATTAGCGCAATAAAGATAATTAATCTTCATTCTCGTGGTAATGAACACATAACCGGTTGAATCAGCAATACCCCACGGTCCGAGAACATCCAAACCATATTTAGCTTGGAAATCTTTAACCGCTTGGTAAGTAATTTGATCATAGACACCGGACATCGGCACCTCGTCGTGATTTTCAAACACGCGCAGGAAAGCTTGCAACTTCAACACTTCGGTGCGGTCATTTTCCGCTCCCAATTTGATGAAATCTTTGAGATATTCCGTGTCGCAGATGAAAGGCGGGGTAACCACCGGAGGAGTAGTCGTAGCCACAACTGGCGGTTTACGACGACCGCCACCACCTCCTCCACCGCCACCACCACCTCCTCCGCTAGAATCGGTCTTAGCATTAACTTCTCCGCTTACCACCGTCGTTGTTCCCGAAATGGAAATCGCGCGGAAATAGTAAGTGGTATCGGCAGCCAAACCGCTTATCGTCACCACGTGATCGATAACATTGGGATTGGTATCCGACACAGAAGTAGAATTGGCATAACTATAATTAGCAGGAGAGCCTAGGGTGGAATGCGAGACGGTATCAAACACCACGCGCGAATCGGACAAGCGACCCGAAGCATCGGATAGGTTGACCGTCGTCCAGCGGATAATGACACTGCCCGTAGTAATGTCGGAGCCACGCAGATTAATAATCTGGAAGCCATCAACCGGCGGATTACCGCAGGAAGATGCTCCGACCGTAAACGGCCCGTAATGAGTGATAGGAGAAGACGGATTGTTTTCCGTATCAACCGCAATCAAGTGGAAGTACCAAGAACCGGCGCCGACATTAGAAATTGTCGCGTTGGTTGATTGAACCAAGGTACCTTGTCCAGCATTGAAGTCAGTCGTCGGATTTTGATCCCAAACATAACGATAGCCAAAAACACCGGAAGTCACATAGCCTGGAACGATCGGATCAACCGAAGCGGTCCAAGATAATGGAATGGAGATGTTTGTCGCCGTAGTACAGAACGGCAAAGCGGGTGAAATAATCGTCGGCGCCGACGGTGGAGTTACGTCCGGATTAAGCGTCGGTGGGACACAGCGATCATCTTCACAAGGAATTATCGTTACACCGGGAAAAGCAAAATCAAAATACGGATAGAGAGCCAAGCGCTCGGTAAAGTAGAGATTAACGACATATTGCTGTCCCGGCACCATATGAATGGTCTGAGAAAGCGTGTCGGCCGGCTTAATGCCGGACAATCTTTTTATCGCCAGCGCGTTATCAACATAGAACCACGTATCGCCTTCCGTCGTAATCGTCGCCGTATAATCTTTTTCCTCGGTCACCGTCGCAATACCCATAAAGTGCGCACCAAAATTGGGCGCGGCAATAAAGGATTCCGGCGTAGTTAAGGGATCAGTGGCGGGATCATCAAACGGAGTGAAACGATCACGGAAATGCAGACCATCTTCCGTTCCAGTCTGGACAAAGAAAGCGCTGGTAAACCAGTCTTTCGTCCAAGAAGCAGACAGAGGATCGCCAGGGTCAGCACCTTCAATTTCATTGAAGGGCGTGCCCCAGCCGGCCATATCGTTGCGCGCATTATCATAACGATAATAGTTCGCGCGCCAAATCTGGCTGGTCGTCGCGGCTTCAGTTGAAGTCGCAGTCGTGGTCGCTACCAACAAAAGCGGATCAACGATCAAAGTCGTTGTCGCCGTGGTGGTGGCTAAGGGATCGATAACTACGGTCGTGGTGGCGGTCGTCGTTGCCAAAGGATCAATCACGATAGTCGTCGTAGCTGTCGTGGTAGCCAAAGGATCAATGACAATCGTCGTCGTGGCCGTACTGGTCGCGTTAGGATCAACATCAATCGTGGTTGTCGCCGTGCTAGTCGCGACCGGTTCCTCGATTATTGGAGGAGTAGTCGTGGCCGGCGGATCGATCGGTTCCTCGCTTGGTGGAGTCGTTGTGGCTTCTTCGGTCGGTGTCTCTATTGGTTCAGTGACTATTTCTTCAACCGGGGTTTCTTCAGAATTAGCGCCACCGGTGAGAAAATTATCAATTGAGTCGGAAATCTCGCCGGTTTGATTATCGGCAGGAATTCCCGTCTCTTGAGCCAAAACAATAGACTGGCCCAGGAAAAGGACCGCAACCAAGATAGCCAAGGTAAAAACAGATTTCAGAACAGGAAAAAACATTCTTTTTGCCATAAGTAATTTCAGTAGAATTTTACGAAACTCTGATTTCTCGACCTGAAGTAGAGGTTTGAGAATTAATAATTGGTAACTGAAAAAAGCTGGAGATCCCAGAGGGAAATCCGCTTAAAAGGGCAAAAAAGAACTAGAGTGGCGAGAGGATTGTCCTGTCGTAGCACTTAAAGGAGCGATGACCGGAAAGTCCGATCTAAGTTGACTCCCATCCTAGAACAAATACCGTTATATTGCAAGCCTTTTACCTATAGATGAATATGAGGGGATTATTTTTCTGATCATATTTGATAAATTATCTGGCGAGGCTTAGCCTCGCCAGATCTAAAATACAAAATATTGTATACAAATTTTAAAGGACATCTAGAAATGTCCTTTAAAAAAGCCTATAAAAAAACAAGGTTTTATCCTTCAACTGGCGGATCGGCGGCAGGAGCGGGATTTTCCTCTGTAGTCGGCGGATCAGCGGAAGTTTCCGGAGCCGAAGAATCAGCAGGCGGAAGCTCCGAAGATTCCGAAGGAGGAGTCTCTGTTACCGAATCAACCGGAGGAGTTTCTGTGGTGACTGGTGGATCGGCGGGAGTTTCGCTGACAGGGGTAGGAGAAGCCGTGTCGTCACCGGATGGTTCCTCTATTACCGGAGTGGTAGTAGCGGTGTCGTCATTTCCTCCACTGCCCGCTGATCCACCAGTTGATGGAGTGGTAGTACTTGTTTCCGAAGTAGTAGAAGCCGTAGAAGTCGCTGTACCATTCCCCTCGCTGTCATCGTCAGGCTCGTCCGGTTCAGAAACCGGCAAAGTAGTCGTGGCGATTTGTTCGCAAGCGCCAGCCGAACTGACTAAGGCACCATTGGTCACTTTAAGACAATATGGTTCTTTTGTTACTGTGTCATACAAAGTCATACCACTAGGTGCTTCCGGCGAACCAAGCGTCAACCGCGCGACAACGATATCTTTGAGATAAGCCACGCCGTCTACCACCTTATCCACCAGCGCATTGAATTTCGCCGTCAATTCTTGAATCGCTTTGATGGCAATCACTCCCAATTTGGAATAATCAATACCAAGATAACTATTCTCGGCTGACGGATGAGTAACTAACTCTGGAAAAATCTTGTCCATTTCTTGAGCAATAAAACCAACCTTAACCGCTGTCGCTTCATCCATACCCGGATGAGTATCAAGATAAAGATCGTTCCAATTGTAGTTAACGGCGCGCATCTCCATCACCCTTTCCAATATATCATAATCGATAGTCGTGATATTCTTCTTCAACCTCTCATCAGAAAAAGAATTCAAACAATAAGATGAGGTACAGACATCCGCCTGCGACCAGATACCAGCTGAAGCGGCATAAACATCGTAAGTTGAACCGGAGAAAAATCCGCCATAAGCGCCACCATAACCAGACACACCAGCATCATTATTGTTATCACCTAAGATTCCAACAGTATTGTCATCGGCACCATAAACACCATAAGTTCCTCCATAGCCTTTGACGCCATAAGCTGAACCACTACCATTTACCCCGGCATTATTAGAACCATCCGCTAAAATACCAACATTACCAGCACCATCCAATGCCGATACACCATAAACTAAACCATAGCCATACACACCAGTATCGGTATTGTTATCCGCTATAATACCATAGTTTCCATCACCATCTATTCCCTTGATTGCTTTCGTTCCGCTATAACCAAAGACACCGAATTGATCAACGACTTCACCTAGCAGTCCGTAGCTTCCTGCTCCGCCATATCCACCCTTAACCGCTGCCACACCATCACCGTCAATCGCCCCAAGAACACCATAATCACCACCGGCATCGCCGTGCCCATACACACCAGCCGAATTACCGTAAGAACCGAGTTCTCCACCAATTGTTCCACCATCATCACCAGTAATCGCTGTACCGGAGCTGTTATGTACCGTTAAATTAGAATTGCTATAAATAAAATTAGAATTGGAACCAAATGAACCACCATTATTAAATTGAACCTCGGTATCATTTCCTGCCGGACTACCACTTCCTCCGCAAGAAGCCCAAGCTATCCCCGATTCGGTGGTAGTCAAGCAGTATCCCGACGAGCCATAGGAATCGCTAGAGTCATAGAGAGCACCAACAAGATGAACATTATTGGCTATTCTTACATCACCATCAAACCAACCGGCATAACCTAGATTACCGGCATAACCATATACCGCCGCTGAGACTGATGCATTAGCCAATGCTCCAAAACCACCACCATTAATCGTACCTAATACACCATAATTGAGATCCCCAGCATATCCAAAGACACCGGTACTCATTCCCGTATTTCCCATCAAACCATAGCCGTAACCTCCGATTATGTCTTCCCCGCTGCTCGCCCCAATATAACCACTCAATAGAGTTAAATTAGTCCCATTGTAATTTAAATTAGCGGAAGCGGTAAAAGCATTGGAACCGTCATTGTATTGAATGTCACCGCTAGCGCCAGCTGCCGCAGTGCTACCGCTACCGCATGAACCCCAGGTTACTCCGCCCGAATTATCAGAGACCAAACATTCGCTGGAAGTATAACCATTACTATCTATTTTTATGGCTGGGATATTGGCATCAATCGCTAAAGGACTAGCTAAACCATAACCCACAAAGCCTCCGGCACCATCCGATGTTTGAATATCGCCAAGATTTCCCACCGAACCACTGCCTGAACCGCACGAACCCCAAGTAACTACCCCAACACCATCGGTTACCAAACATTGGTCGTAAGATACCGACGGGGTGATACTTATCACTCCGGTTGTAATATCCAACGGCGCGGTAGCGGTTAAACTGGAACCACCACAAGCGCCCCAGACTAGCTGCCCGCCGGAACCAGCGGTCAAACATTCACCGGAACCACCGGTAGAATCGGCAGAATCAATCAAAACTAGCGGTTTAACCCCAGTTGAACTGATAGACATTTGACTTGCTCCATTAACCCCAAAATGTATTTTCTTATCTCCCATCATGTCTATCGCTAAGTCCCCGGCAACGGTGCCAGTAAAGAATTGTCCATTACCGGCCGAAAGACCTATTCTGGCTTCTTCCGCCGCCCGCCCAATGCCGATAGATGACCAACCTCCGTCTGTTCCGCTTAGGTTTCTAATACCATTACCACTAGACACCACCGTTAATTTTGTTCCTGGATTATTTGTGCCGATACCGATATTGCCTCCTACTGCGACTGACAATCTTTCCGTTCCGCCACCGGCCGCCTGGTCATAAATCGCCAATTCACCATTACTGCCGGAAAGCAAGGACCAAGTGGAAGTGCCGATATTCACCGCTCCCGCCCAGAGATTATTCCAACGCACCGCCGCCGAGCCAAGATCAAAAGATAAATTGGTGCGCGGAAGGATACTGCCCATAGTGGAAGTGGCAGACACACTCAGTGTCCCCGTCGCGGTAATATTCGCTGCGGTCAGATTGCCGGTCAGGTAACCGGAACCGTTAACTTCTAAAGTATTGGAGGGTGAAGTAGTCCCAATGCCAACATTGCCAGTACCCAAGACCACCATCTTAGATCCTGTATAATCACCAGCAGTAGATATTATGTTTCCTCCAAGAGCAACTGTTCCATTGTAATCCGTCTTCATTCCAATACCTTGAGTGAAAGTACCCGACCCGTTCGCCGCATGTTCAAATAAAATTTGCCCATTATAAAATTGGAAAAGTGAGGCGTATCCGGGCGTGATGCGGGTAAAAGAACTGCCATTGTAATAAGCATTGTCAGCCAAAAATCCATTATTGTGTCCGAACGGCTGAAGAACAAAGTCTCCCGTTTTCACCGTATAAGCTGAAGTATTGTAATTTCCAACATCCAGAAGCGCGCTCGGCGTACTTGTCCCGATCCCCACTTTTCCGCCATAAGGATTGAGTAAAATATTGTTCGCCACGCCATTAGACTGGACAACTAAATTACCGGAAGCAGAATTGAGAGAACCGGAGAAAGTGGAGGAAGCCGTGCCGAGGACAGAGAGTGTCCCGGTCGCGGTAATATTCGCCGCGGTCAGATTGCCACCTAAGTATGTATTTCCAGCCACTTCCAGCTTGTTGGACGGAGTGGTGGTGCCGATGCCGACATTGCCGATGGTAGAAATAGAAATGGCTTCAACTCCTCCATTCAAGAAGGACATCCGACTGCCTTGGCCACTCCAATTTTTTCTTATTTCCGCCTGACCAGTAGTATTTTTCAAGGCTAAATATACCAAACTATCATCCGTGCTTTCTATCATAGCATCTATACCGGTCGGGAGTTTAATATGAAAATCGCTAGTCGGAATTGCTCCAATTCCCACTTTTCCACTAGTGCTATTGTAATAAATATCCGAGCCGGAAGTCGTCCACTGTGTTGCTCCACTAGTTAAAGGCGTCGTGGTGGCAATAACCATACCCGAAGCATTGACGGCTAAGTAGGTACTGCCGAGAGAAGAAAGGTAGGCGTTGGTAGCGACGGATAAATTCGTCGTACTCGCATTCGTCATCACCGTCTTGCCGAGAATGGTTGTCTGCCCCGTGGAGGAACTGATGGTGGACAGACCATTGAGCGAAGCTAGAAGTGGCAAGGATGTCGTCGCGGCTAAACGAGTATCAAATAAAGCATCAGACCAGTATTTGTTGATGGAACCTTGAGCTAATGCATCAGTGGTCGTAGCATACCAATCGGCCAGAGCGAGATAGGTAGTACCAGCTAAAGCTGTAGTGAGATAGCCAGCTTTCTCTGACAACCAGACGGGATCAGTTTCGGTGATAGTTGGGGTGCTAGTACCCACAATCATGCCGGCAGTATCAACAGTCAAGAAAGTACTTTCCAAATAATCAAGCGAAGCAGTGGTGGAGACGGTCAGGTGAGTAGAGCTGGCGTTGGCAAGAGTGGTCTTACCCAAAGCTGTCAATGTCCCGGTCGCGGTTAGATTCGCACCAATTAGATTACCTTCTGCGGTTAAATTGCCACCTAAGTATGTATCCCCAGCGACTTCCAGTTTATTGGAGGGAGTGGTCGTGCCGATACCAACATTACCGGTTGTGCTGGTCTTGATTGTAAATTGCGCAGGATTACTCCAACCGGGTAACTCTCCATCCCCACCAGAAACTAAGACACTGCCAACGGCCACATCAGCCAAAGAAGTTAAAGCGGTTGCGCTATTCGCTACCACTATATCGCCTTTAGTGTATGAGGTCATACCGGTTCCACCATAGATTGCCGGCAAAGCGTTAGTTAGATAAAGCTGTCCGGAAACGGATAAATTAGTCGTGCTGGCATTGCCTAGGGTGGATTGGCCATACATTTTTAATGTTCCGGAAGCTGAAACATTTCCTGCTGTATTCACAGTAAATAAGCCACCGCTACCAACCGTTAATAATGAAGTTGGAGAGGTATCGCCGATACCGACATTACCCGTATTGGCAACAATAAAAGATATTGTATCGGCTATTCCACCGTTACTCGGGTCTGTTACAATGCCAAACATATCAGCCGCATCATTGCCGTTTATTTCCAAAAATAGATTGCGAGACGGTGGACCAATTATTCTAGACCCAGCCGATGTGGTGTAAGACAGCGGGTATTCCCAGCCACCGAATTTCAAAGTACCTTCGCCTGTACCATCGCCAATCTGGAATGTAACAGTAGAAGACGGACTCGTTACTCCAATTCCCACTCCTGATGCTAAGTATGACAATCCTGTCACGGTCAGATTCGTCGTGCTGGCGTTCGCGAGAGTAGTTTTGCCCAAAGCCGTTAGTGTTCCAGTCGCCGTAATATTCGCGCCCCACAAGTTGCCGGTGAAATAGCCGGAACCATTGACTTCAAGCTGGTTGGAAGGAGTGGTGGTACCGATACCGATATTGCCAGTATTAAAATAGATATTTGATCCATTCGTTGTCCACTGCGAACTAACCGGTGTCGTCGTACCAACAATCAATCCAGCGGTATTCACAGTCAGAAAAGTACTTTCCAAATAACCTAGCGAGGCAGTGGTGGAAACAGTGAGATGAGTGGAGCTGGCATTAGCAAGGGTGGTTTTGCCAATCACGGTGAGTGTGCCGTCCAGGTAGCCGTTGCCTCCCACAGTCAGAGCATTGGCCAGCGACGTCGTGCCGACACCCAAGTTCGTACCGTTCCAAACAAAGTTCGCGCTATCGGTCAGACGACCATTAGTGGTGACGTAGGGAACGCGGCCAGAAACCAAATTAGTACCATCATTCAAAACAAATCCCTTGCGCGCTGAAAAGCTTTCCTGCAATTCAATACGTCTGATACCTAAGTACTCACCTGAACCCCAGTTGTTGGCGATCTTGATAGCGTAATATTGATAAGAAGCAGAATTGGTCAAAGTAATGTATTTCGGATCAGGAGCATCGCCTGCCGCATGCTGATCAAAAGAAGACTGTGAAGCCGTTATCTGTGTCCAGCCAGTGTCACTGCCGTAAGTCAAATCGCTGAAGGAGCCTGAACTATTGGATCCCCAGACCGTAAAGTCTTTGGCACCCTTATCCGTCTCTGCACCGGCGTTGTGAGCATTTTCATAATAAATACGAGTAATATTCTTAGCCGAACCCAAGTCTATATGGAATCGTTGATTGGTCAGGCTGGAAGTCAACCAAGAACGAGTAGCCCAACTGCCAGTCAGCGATTTGGCAGGATCGGTTGCATAATATGGTACATAATTGAAATTCAACTCCGATGTCGATTTGACGTAGGTGCCGTTTTGCGCCGGCGGATAATCAGAAACGCCAGAGACACCCGCTCCCGTGCTGATTGTCGCATAAAAATCATCATTCAAGAATTCGATCGCGCCGGCCGCTGAAGTGGCAAGTAAAGTGCCGGAAGTCATCTTAAGAGGAGCAACCGAATCCGTTCCCGCGCCAAAAGTCAGGAGCGCAGACGGCGACGTAGCGCCTATTCCCACTTTGCCAGTTGTGTAATATATATCCGAACCGGAAGTCGTCCACTGCGAACTAACCGGTGTCGTCGTACCAACAATCAATCCAGCGGTATTCACAGTCAGAAAAGTACTTTCCAAATAACCGAGAGAAGCATTAGTGGAAGCGGTAAAATAAGTCGTACTCGCATTCTGCAATGAAGAATTACCGGAGACGGTCAATTTGTTCGCCACAGTCAATTCAGTCGTCGAAGCACCGCCTAAAATTGTCGTTTGCCCGGTTGATGACCCAATCGTGGAAAGACCGGAAAGAGTAGCTAAGGTCGCCATACTAGTCGTAGAGATATTCACTTTCTGATCGAGCGCTGATTGCAAATCAGTTTGGGCGGATAAGGTGCCGGTGATCGCGCCCCAAGCCACACCAGAAGTTGGCGTCGTGGTGGCGATAATCTGACCAGATTGGTTAACCGCCAAGAAAGTGCTGGCTAATTCCGTCAGATAAAAGTCATTATCAACAGTGAAATCTCCGGTGGTGCTAGCATTACCGGTAATAGTAACGTCGCCAAGAAAAGACCCTGCTTTTCCACCAGTTTGAGATGTCGCATAAATACCGATATCTCGCCCATTAAAATAACCGCCGTATTCAGCTTGAACTTCATCATCCGCGGGTAAGTAAGAATAACCATAAACACCATAGACCTGATCAAGACTGCTATCGCGATAAGCCAACATCGCGTGAGCACCCAAAGTACTATCGGCCACATTAATTTTTCCCAACAAAGTCGTCGTTCCGACACTAACTATACCGGAATTATTACTGTAAATATCATTGCCTGAAGCTGTCCAATAATTTGTGCTAGCCGTCGGGCTACTAGTACCCACAATCATCCCATTACGATCAACCGCCAGATATTTACTCTCCAAATAACCAAGGGAAGCGGTAGTGGAAACAGTGAGGTGAGTGGAGCTGGCTGCTTGCAGTGAGGTGTTGCCGGAGACGGTGAGTTTGTTGGCCACGGTAACTTCGGTCGTGGAAGCAGCAACCAAGGTCGTTGTTCCGGTCACCTTAAGACTGCCGGAAAAATAACCGGCAATACCATTCGCGCTTGTTCCATAAACACCGAAATTGCTTCCATCGCCATACAATCCATAACTACCGTAACCGTAAACACCAGCAGAAAGACCGCCATAACCTAAAGCTCCCCAAATGCCACGACTATTGTCAGTAGAACCAACAACGCCGTAACTGGCGCCATAACCATAAACACCGGCATTTAGATCATTATTGCCTAAGAAACCGACATTATCATTGCCATTGGAACCTACGATACCATAACTGGTGGCATTAGTATTAATCACTTCTAAAACTCCGCTAGCGTAAGTAAAGTTGCTACTACCTCCAAAAGCTCCATTATCGTTATACTGAACATGGGTATTCAACCCCGCCGGAGCTGTTGTCGGTGTCGTCGTACCAACAATCATTCCGGCAGTATTAACAGTCAAAAAAGTACTTTCCAAATAGCCAAGAGAAGCAGTGGTAGAGACAGTGAGGTGAGTAGAGCTGGCGTTGGCCAGGGTGGTTTTGCCAGTAACATCAAGCGTTCCAGTCGCCGTAATATTCGCACCCCAGAGATTACCAGTAAAGTAGCCAGAACCGTTAACTTCCAATTTATTAGAAGGAGTGGTCGTGCCAATACCGATTAGACCGCCACCAGAACCTAAAATAACTTTGCCTGAATTGTAAGAGTTAATATATACTCCCCCACTAGTACCGGTAGTCTTAGCGCCCTCTAAAACCAAATCCGTTACGCCGGCGATACTCGCCTTTCCGCTGTCGCGAGGCAAAGTAAAGTGAGCATCCCAACCACCAGCCTGAACTGATGTAGCGTCTGAATCTAAGATTAGATGACCATCATAAGTCTGATACATCATCAACTGTCGGTTAGAATTATTCCAAATATCTGCCGTCTGGCCCGAAGGAGCATACTGCATCTGCCAACCACCATCAAATAAAGCCATCCAAGTGGCGCCTTTACTGGAATCATAGTAACGGTGAACACTATCGGCATAGTCCATATTGAAAGCGACATTCATCTCCGGACCACCAAGCATACCAACATTACCGCGAGCAGTATGAGGTAACCGAGCGAACTCAAGGTAACTGGAATTGCCATCATTTATCATCGTCATCAGCGGTCCGGGCGTAGTAGATGCAATGTTTACTTTTCCGTTTCCAGTAGTTGTGCCGATACCAATCTTACTAGAGTTATTGTTGTAAATATCATTACCAAGAGCAGTCCAATAATTGGTTGGCGTCGCCGTCGCCACAATCATACCGGAAGCATTAACCGCTAAATAAGTACTGCCGAGAGCAGAGAGATAGGCATTAGTGGCGACAGTCAGATTAGTCGTACTAGCATTCGTCATTACCGTATTACCTAAAATCGTCGTCTGACCCGTTGATGAACCAACCGTAGACAAACCGGAAAGTGTGGCGAGTGTCGCCATGGAGGTCGTAGAAATATTCACTTTCTGATCCAGCGCCACTTGCAGATCGGTTTGGGCGGAGAGAGTGCCGGTAATAGCGCCCCAAGCAACGCTTCCCGCTCCGACTGATGGCGTATCGGTTGCGATAATCTGTCCACTTTGATTAACGGCTAGAAAAGAACTAGCTAGGCCAGTCAAGAATCCAGTACCTAAAGTGTGGACAGTAGAGGAAGCATTGCCAAGGGTGGTTTTGCCGGAAACATCCAAAGTACCACGCAAAGTCGTATTACCATCTACGTCAAGTTGAGTCGAAGGACTGATGTTGTTGATACCAACAAATGAAGTCGATGCGAAAGTCATCACCTGCTTACCACCTTCATATTGGTAAATACCCAAACTATCACTTAACTGTCCATAAAAATCCTGGTTGTAGAAAAGACCGAAACCCTTACCAAGATTACTGGACAAAACCAAACCGGCTGTCGTAGAAGCGCTGGAGTCTCCTTTCAAATGCAGAGCGGCAGTACTGCCTGAGGAATGGACATACATAGTCGCTGGATCAGTATTGGTATAGATATACAAATCTGCCGTCGGGGTCGTCGTGCCAATACCCACGTTTCCTGTCGTGTAATAAATATCAGAACTATTAGTCGTCCACTGCGAACTTACCGGTGTCGTCGTCGCTACAATCATACCGGCCGTATTAACAGTCAAAAAAGTACTCTCCAAATAACCAAGCGAAGCATTAGTGGAAGCGGTGAAATAAGTAGTGCTCGCATTCTGCAGAGATGAATTACCAGAGACGGTGAGTTTGTTCACGACGGTTACTTCAGTAGTAGAAGCTCCACCTAAAATTGTCGTTTGTCCTGTTGATGAACCGATTGTCGATAAACCAGACAGAGTAGCTAGTGTCGCCATGCTGGTTGTACCAATGTTTACTTTCTGGTCTAGAGCTGATTGGAGATCAGTTTGATTAGCTAAAGTGCCGGTAATGGAACCCCAGGCTACTCCGAAAATTGGCGTCGTGGTGGCAATAATCATTCCCGATTGATCAACAGCCAGAAATTTACTCTCCAAATAGCCAAGGGAAGCAGTAGTGGAAACAGTTAGATGGGTAGAACTGGCATTGGTGAGTGTGGTTTTGCCGGTCACACCCAAAGTGCCAGTCGTCGTAACATTGCCGCTAAATTTGGAATTGCCGATAACTTCAAATTTTAAATCGTTAGAAGTCGTCGCAGAACCACCAATCACAATAGCGTAACTGCCGGTTAAGGTGGAATAACCAACAATACCGTTGGTCGTAGAAGAAGCCCAGATTCCCCCATCGGCTCCGCTGGCCGCTGGCCAAGTTGTACGATAAACTCCGCCCAAAGTAATTCCGCCAGCAACCGTTATGTCAGTGGTGGAAGCACCAGTTGATAGAACTTCAAATACTGGCGAGCCAGAACTTTGCAAAGCTAATATTTTACCAGCGCCAGATTGATTAATTGTTAAGGCTGTTGTCGCCGAAGAAGTGCTGATCGTGGAAGAATCATCCGTGCGAACAAAAGACGTGCTATCTAAGCCATCCAATTGGTCCGCTTCAAACGCCGCCGGCACCGCGCCTAAAATTTTTCGCGGCGTCATTTCCCCATCCCACACCGCCACCAAACCGGAACCGCCGACATTTACGCCAAGATAAAGCGTTTGATCCCAATCAAGGGAATTAATCGGTGTAATTTCCCCTAGCATCGCCGAAAACAAACCATTGGTTACCGTTACCCGATTCGCTCCCGAACGTGTCTCCGTCCAAAGCACATTATCGGACGCATCATAGATTTTGAATTCCAGATTATAATCACCAGTCGTGAGGGCCACGCCAGCGCTATTGGTCAGCTTGCCTTGGTAGTTGATTTGCTTATTAAAACTGCCCGCTTGAAGAGAGTTAGAAGTAGAGAAAAACAGCGATACTAAAAATATCACAAAAAGTATCCGGCTGATATAGGAATTAAGCTTGTAAATTATTGCTTTTATAGTCATTAAAGGCTATTTTTATCGCTGGTAAAATTATACCATTTAATAAAGTTTTTTTGACGATTTTTTGACCGAAAAATGTGGATATCTTTTTTAGTTTGTTTTCTAGAAAAAATGAACTAAAGAAAAGATTTTCTAGATACTTGTGGATATTGAAAAAAACCGGATTTTAGTCCGATTTTTTACCAAAAATACGATTTTTAGAAAAATTTGTCGTTTTTTACAGAATTTACCCTGTGAAAAACGATTTGAGACGACGTCGCAGAGTCATCTTGCCACGAAAAGTTTTCAAAGATTTTTCTCTACGACGAGCATCCTTTTCGGAGGTACAGGCTTCGTAATAAATCAGTTTAAACGGCCGACGAGGCTTAGTAGAAAAAACCCTACCATTTTGATGTTGCTCAAATCGTTTCTGCAAATTGCTAGTCGAACCGGTATATAATTTTTTATCTTTAAGACTTAACAAAACGTAAGTGTAAAAGAAGGGCATATGAAAATTTGCAGAATTTCACAGGGTTAGGCGTCAGAAATCTGCGATAAACCGAGAATAATTAACAAGATGGGCCAAATAATCTTCCAACCAATCCACCAATCCGGGAAAAAACCGCTCAAAAAAACAATCACGCCAATTATCACGATGGCATAGCCGAATAAGTTGCGGCGATAGATTAATTCTTCCCAAGTCTGGATCTTTTTTTCCGGTCTGGACTGTTGTTCATTTTTTTCAATTTCATTTTCAACCTTCTTGGCCGGCGAAGCGATTGGATTAGACGGCATCAAAATAGTTAAAGCCAAATAAAGAATGAAACCAACCGCGCCGGTCACCCCCAAAAAAATAAAAACTACTCGAACCCATAAAGATTCAATATTGTAATATTCGGCAATTCCGCCACACACGCCAAATATTACCCGATCTGTGTGCGAGCGGTAAATTTTGCGCGGGCCGATTTTGTTTGCCGAATCATCGTCCATTAGCTAATAGTAACTTAAATCCGTTACGAATTCCAGCTAATTTAGCGATTGGCTTATCCCCTTTTTTCACTCTAAAAAAGCCTTATTTTTAAGGCTTTTTTAGAGTTATCCACATTGGGCATTTTACTTTTCAAAATTTATTTCCCTTCCCGCACCACGGACAAAACCAGGCTTTTTCTTCACCGGCGCATCTCCGACCGTCCACCAGCGTCGACAAAAAACGCAAGAAAAATGGGAAAGCTTTTCCTCCGATTTTTTCCCGACTATCTTTTTATTCTTTGCCATTATTTTTAGAAATTTTATTTAAATATTTAATAAACCATATTTAAATATTTAAATTGTTTAAATGTTTAAATCTCCTTATCATCATCGGCAATTCGTTTCGGTCGGCCGTTGACAAAAGTATATCCCGCTTCGCTCGCCAATTCCGCGACAATGTCACGTTTCTCCCCCGCTTTATGTTGTAAACCGCCCAAGCCACCCGTTTTCAGTTTGCCAATAAAACTGTTAATCAACCGCGAACAATCTTCCGCCAAATTCTTTAAATATTCAAATTTTTCCATATTTAAATATCTTACATCTAAGGCAACGTAAAGCTGGGCGCGGACTTCACCAGCCGAACCCTTAGCGATATATAGATAATTCAAAAATTCCTGTTTCGTTCCGCTTTCAAAACCTTCAGCGATGTTTGATAAGATGGAAACCGCAGCTCTCTGGATTTGATCGGTAAAACCTGGATCACGAATTGAAGATAGCGCTTGATAGATTTCTTTGGTCAGCAAACGCGCCTTTTGCCAACAAATCAAGTCTTCAAACCGCCGGATTGTCGCCATATTTTTAAATTTAAATATTTAATAAATTATATTTAAAAATTCAAATATTTAAAGATTTAAAAATTCAAAGATTAAGATGTTTATTTGAAAATTCAAATATTTAAGTCTTTAAATGTTTAAATATAATTTACTCCCCCGCACCATGGCATTTTTTGTATTTTTTCCCCGAACCGCAAGGACAGGGGTCATTCCGACCCACTTCTTTGTCTTTGATTTTATTTTTTCCGTCCGCCATAATCTTGACCGCCCCGTCGTGAATCGTTTCTAATTTGACCTGCTCCGGCGCCGCTACCGCTGCGCTCGCTTCCAGCATTTTTATCACTTCTTGATAAATAGAATTTTCCAAAACTCGGAACATAGCCAAACCTTCGCGCTTAAATTCTACCAACGGATCACGCTGACCATAGGCGCGCAAACGCACACTGCCACGCAAATAGTCTATATCTTCCAAATGGTCTACCCAATACATATCAATCACCTGCAAAATCAGTTTTCGGGCTAAATCGTAAAAAATCTCTTTACCCAATTCAATTTTCTTTTTTTCAACCATTTGTTCCGCTCGTTCTTTGTCCACTTCATCGGCAAACAAAGCCACCATCGCGGCCGACAAAAATTCATCAACTTCGGCTATTCCTCCGAATAAAATCTTCCGGCGACGTTCGTAAATCACCAAACGCTGATGATTCATCACGTCATCGTATTCCAAAAGCTGTTTGCGCGCGTCAAAATTCAAGCCTTCAATTTTCGTCTGCGCGCTTTCTATTGCCCGCGAAACCAACCTATTTTCAATCGGTTCATCTTCGGCAATACCCAAACGACCCATCATGCCTTTTATGCCCGACGACGCAAAAACCCGCATTAAGGTATCTTCCATCGAAACAAAGAATTGCGTTTGTCCCGGGTCTCCCTGGCGTCCGGAACGACCGCGCAACTGATTATCAATCCGGCGCGCTTCATGACGTTCTGTGCCAATTACAAATAAACCCCCTAATTGTCTGATGGCTTCTTTGTCTTCTTCCAGCGGTTTAATTCCACCCAGTTTAATATCCACGCCGCGACCCGCCATGTTCGTTGCTAAGGTAACATTTCCCTTCTGACCAGCCGCGGCAATAATCTGACCTTCCTGCTCGTGATTCTTGGCATTCAAAATCTGGTGCGGAATACCAGCCTGTTTAAAGTAAGCCGACAATAATTCATTTTTTTCAATTGACGCGGTACCCACCAGCACCGGCTGACCTTTGTCATGCAATTCTTTTATTTTTCTGGTCAAAGCGATAAACTTGCCATTTTCCGTTTGAAAAATAAGATCATTCAAATCCTGACGCTTAATCGGTTTATTAGTCGGAATCGTTACCACCGGCAAACCGTAGACTTTCATAAATTCCTCCGCGCTCGTTTGCGCCGTACCAGTCATACCGGCTAGTTTTTGATACAGCCGAAAATAGTTTTGCAACGTAACCGTGGCAAAAGTGCGCGATTCTTCCTTAACTTCCACCCCCTCTTTGGCCTCAATCGCCTGATGCAAACCTTCGGACCAGCGCCGACCGGGTTGCAGACGGCCGGTGAATTCATCCACAATGATTATTTCGCCGTTTTTATTGACATAATCTTTGTCACGCTCGTATAAAGCTTTCGCCCGAACCGCCGTTTCCAGATGGTGGACATATTTAACGCCCTTGTCCGAATAAATATCAGTCATGCCGAGCAATGTTTCCGCCCGCGTAATGCCGTCATCGGTCAAGGAAATCGCTTTCATTTTTTCATCAATCGTGTAATCTCTTTCCGTCTCCAGTTGTGCCGCCACTTTAGCAAAAGTAACATACAAATTTTCCGATTGACCCGCTGGCGCGGAAATAATAAGCGGTGTACGCGCTTCGTCAATTAAAATAGAGTCCACTTCGTCAATTATCGCAAAATGGAATTTGCCCGTCACTTCCATTTTTTGCACCACATCGGTTGGTCGAAAAGAAATATTGTCGCGCAGATAATCAAAACCAAATTCATTATTGGTGCCGTAAGTAATATCCGCTTGGTAAACTTCGGAGCGAGCCACCGGACGCAAAAATTCATAAATTATCCGGAACGAACCTTCTGTGTCGCGCGCTTGATCTTCTTCTTTGGTGGTATGACTGGTGTCATAAAGATAAGAGGCCTGATTATTAATCACACCAACCGACAAACCTAAGAAAGAATAAATCTGACCCATCCAAACCGCATCACGGCGCGCCAAGTAATCATTGACCGTCACGATATGCACCCCGCGACCCTCCAAGGCATTCAAATAAGCCGGCAGAGTCGCCACTTGAGTCTTGCCTTCGCCGGTTTTCATTTCTACGATTCGTCCCTGATGCAAAGTCAAACCGCCAATCAACTGAACATCATAATGACGTTGTCCCAAAACGCGCTTGGCGGTCTCGCGCACCACCGCAAAAGCTTCTGGCAATAAATCATCTAAAGTTTCGCCAGCCCGCAAACGATCGCGGAATTCTTCCGTCTTGTGTTTGAGTTGCTCATCGGACAAAACCGAAATCGCCGGTTCCCAACCGTTAATTTCGTTGATAACTGGCTTAATTTTGGTTAAATAACGTTCATTATCATCACCAAAAAGAAATTTTAAAAACTTGACGGCCATCGGCAGAGTATAGCAAAAATAAAGGCTTTTTTCAATGTAAAAACAAAAATCCCCTCTACGACAAGCGTAAGGGAATTTTTGTGTAGTGACAAAAAGAGATTAAATCCTCTTTTTCTTCGCAGCCTTCTTTTTTTTAGCAGCCATTTTATTTTTGCGCGCTTATTTTCTAAAAAGTTTTTGGTAACAAACCGACCTTCAGCGAAAAAATAATTTCTTCGCAAAAAATATTTGTTACTTTTCTAATATCAATTATCGGTCAAAATGGAAATGATTACAATTTATTTTAGCAGAATGTTGTGGATAACTTTTAAAAAATTAATTCAATCAAAATAAAAAACTTTCCTAAATAAGAAAGTTTTTTATTTTAACAAACCATTAAACAATATTTATTTCCATTGACCGGTTTTTATTTTATCAATCAGCGTCTGCGCTTCAGTCGCAAAAGCGGGATCAATTTTTACATAATCTTCCAATACTCCGATCGCCGCCGCGCGATTGCCAGCCTTATTATAAGCTTGGGCCAGAGAAATATTGCTCGGCTTATAAGCCGGATCTTCTTTCAATCGTTCCTGCCAAATTTGGACCACTTTGTCATGGCGTCCAACGGAAGAATAGTAACCAATAAAACGATCGTCATTAATAAATGGTAGCGGATCCGACCCCAAAATTTGATCAGCCAAAGCGGTGTTACCGGTATAATACAAAACTAACGCATACATCCGCCGGGCTTCATTGTAATTAGGTTCACTGTCATAAGCCTGCTTAATCAAAGTCAGTGCCTGCTCATTTTTACCTAAACCAAGATAAGCCGAGCCTAGCTGAAACAGAATTACTTGTTTACGTGGCGATAACTGACGCGCCAACTCTAATTCCGCGATCCCCTTATCCATCTGTCCCAAACCAATCAAGAAAGAACCGTAAAACAAGCGTTGACGGCTATCATTGGGATCCAAGGCAAATTGTTTATCCATTTCCGTCGTAGCCAACTGAAAGAAACGATTTTTAATTTCATTAGAAGGGCTGGGATTGCCAATGACCGACAGTGTACTATTCAGAAATTGCTCGCGCGCTTCAGTTTGGCCAGTAACGGTTTTGTATTTGAATATTTTTTCATAATTAGCCAGTTGTTCTTCCGGTGTTCGACTAGACAAAGCTCTGATTAAAGTTTGCGAAACCATCACCCCACGCACAGAGAAATAATAAAGTGAGCCAGCGGAAATAATAATGGCCACTACAATTACTAGTGAAGTTAAATCTTCCGGTTGGTTGGCGCGATTATCATTTTTATTTTTTTGCCCGAATTTTACCGGCGCCGGCGGTTCTACATTCCGCGCCAATTCCTCGCGACCATAAAGAGTATGGATCAATCCTAAGACCAACATAAACATGATTGAACTTACCAAATTATCAAAGACCGTAATGTTCTGGAAAAAATAAGCGGCCAATAAACCGATAAAAATCAAACGCGGAATTCTATCATCTTCGCCATTGCCATTTTTAAGACGCCAAAGATAGTACAAAGCTGAAAGAAAAATAAACAAATAAGACAGGAAACCGAGTATACCGGCATTAATCAAATTATCAAGAATTATATTATGCGAACGATCAAACCATGGCTCCTGACCATACATTTCCGGCACATAGTATTTCTGAAATACCTGAAGATAATTTTCCTGCCCCCAGCCTAACACCGGGTGTTCTTTGAAACCCTGAAGGCTCATATTCCAAATCATAAACCGTGGCTGATTGACAAATCCGTTCCAATTCAGAAGCGAAGTATAACGTGCCAAAACACGATTAGATTGGACGAGGGATGTATCCTTAAGCGCAAAAAAACCTACCCCCAATACAACGATGATAGCCAGAAAAACGATAGCAATGCGTCGTTTTAAATCACGTTGATAAATAGCCGTTAAAATAGCAATCAAAACCAAACCGCCGATCAAGCCAAGCTGAGTACCGCGCGTCTCCGTATAATACAGGATGATTATTTCCAAACCAGTAATAAGACCATAAATCCAATTGGCAAATTTATTTTTCGAGGTCGTCAGTAAGTAGGCTGACAGGAAGATATGAAACAGTATATAAACCGCCAGATAAGCCGAATTGCCAAGTGTCGCATCCAAACGTGTAGCGCTCTGATGAATGGCAAATTTACCCATCAATTGTAGAAAACTATAAATAGAAATATAAACGCTGACCGCCAAGCTAGTTTGAAATAAACGTCGCCAGATTTCCCGAGTTTTCAAAACCGACACCGTTATCAAGAAAAACAGATAAACGTGAATTTGCCCCAAAAGACCTTCCATCCGTTCAAAATTAGACCAAAAGCTGTGGGTTGGGTTAGTTCCAAAAATCGTCGCCAAAGTGCTAATTAATAAATAAATAGTCAAAGCGATTAAAATCCAAGAACGCTGCGGTCTAGCCTCTTTATCGCGATAAGCCAGCACCAACCATAAGCCAACCATTATTTCCACAATGATACGAAAAATAAAATTCTTGCCGGTAATAAAAGGAAAAAACATCGAACCAGATACGATAAGCGGGATAAAAACAGTGGCAAAAATACCGATTAAAATAACATAACGTAGAACTTTATTTAGAGTCATTGGACAAGACTAAAATTGTTTTTATAATCCATGATAACATTCTTAAATATAGCATACGGCATAAAAAAATCCACTAAAAGACTGATGGATTTACCATGCTTAAAAAGTGGAAAAAATACTAAAAAAATGATAACATATAACACATGAAAACAAATATAAGTCTTATGGGTAAGGCGCGAGACGCCTTTATTAGCGGAGGTATTAAAGGGTTTTTCCATAAATTAATGGGTTTTATCAGGCGTCAGCTAGAACCAGTCCTAATAAAAACAGAACCCTATTTATATCGCTATGCATCCTGGAAAATTTCCCGAGAAGCAACTGGTACATCTTCAGCCAAGAAAGCAACCGACTTTTTGTTTAACACGCATGGACACCTTATAAAGCCCAAGCAGATCAGGTGGGAAATAACCGAAACAGCCAAGATAGTTGAAAATCTCAAACCAAAAACTGTCTTGGAAATAGGCACAGCGAAGGGTGGTACTCTTTTCCTTTGGTCTAGATTAGCGTCCGAAGACGCAACGATTGTCAGTATAGATATGCCTTGGGAGAATGGTGGCGGTTATCCCAACTGGAAAACAGATTTATATCAAAAATTTTCTTCGCCCAAACAAAAGCTAACTTTATTAAGGGCTGATTCGCATCAGACCAGTACATTAGAAAATCTGAGAAGCATTATCGCTAAAGATGAAATAGACCTCCTCTTTATTGATGGCGATCATACTTACGATGGAGTAAAGAAAGACTATGAGATGTATTCACCATTAGTCAGAGATGGTGGAATTATCGCGATGCACGATATCGCCAAGCATGATCTTAATCCTGAATGCCAAGTTGATCGTTTTTGGAAAGAAATAAAACAGGGAAAAAATACAAAGGAATTCATCATTTCCCCGCCAGCAGACTGGGGAGGGATAGGCGTTATTGAAAAATAACGGTAAAAAAATGGACAGGACTTCCTTAACTTTCAAGACTCTCAGGAATATTTCATTCAATTTGACAAGCTATGTTTGGCCGATAGTCTTTTCAGTTTTTGTAACTCCAGTTATTGTTTTTGGCCTAGGAGTAAAAGATTATGGCATATACATTTTTATTAACACAGTCACTGGATTACTGACCATTCTTGATCTTGGCGTAACCACAGCTACAATCAAATACCTCTCCCAATATATAGGATCAAAGGAAGAAGAACGCATGAAAAACCTTCTTTATTCAATGAATACAATTTTTTTTCTGATTGGCTGCGCCGGATTCATCATAACCATCTTATTCAGTTTTTTCGCTAATAGATTTTTACCAGATATCATCGTAAGAGAACAATATTATCTCATAATATTTATAATTGCCGGATTTTCCTTCCTGATTTCCTCCATAAGCAATTTCTACTCTATTATACCGTATGTCACACAACGATTCGACGTTTCATCTATAATAAACATAGTATTCGTAACTATTTCTAGTTTGGCTAATCTCATCTTAATCCTCTTGGGATACAGGCTTATGGCTATATTCATTGCCCAAGCTATAATATCCCTAATTTCTCTATTAATTAGACGCCAGATTGCGACAAATCTCTTGCCCTGGATAAACTACCGTTTCATGTTGGTCAAAGAAGAAATAATAAAATGCTATAAACTTGGTTTAGCCTACGTGTTCAACAATATATCCAATATGTCCTTATCTTCTTTGGACAGGCTTATTATTCCATTATTCATAGGCCCAACTCAGCTTTCCTATTATAGCCTGCCGGGAAACATTGCAATGCGTATACCGGGCGTTGCCGACAATATCTCCGGAGTCTTTTTCCCATTAACTTCCAGTCTTCAAGGCAACAATGACGCTAAAAAGATAGAGAGGGTCTATATCCGTTCTATGCGTCTCATGATAATAGTCTCTGCCGCCATCTCTTTTGCAATCATTTTTATGTCTCACAGTATTCTGCAATACTGGCTTAATCTTAGTTTTGCGATCCAATCATCAAAAATCCTTGTCATACTGGCAATAACAGCATTCATCATATCCCTTTTATCACCCGTCAATTCCCTTTTGTTCGGATTAGGCAAACTCAAACTGCTTTCTATCGTTTCATTCTTCATGGCCATTATAAATGCCATCTCTTTATTTTTGTTATTACCGGATTTTGGCATAGAAGGCGCCGCTTGGGCTTATTTCTTTTCTGTACTACCCATTTTTTTTATAATTTACAGAGTTGAAAAATACTATCTCAACCTAACTAGTCGACTTACCTTTTATTTCAATTCGGCAATCAAGTTATCGCTGACAGCTTCAGCTTTCTATTTGGTTTGTATTTTCTTAATTCTACCGTTAGTGGTAAATAAGATGACACTTGTTATTATGGGACCCATAGCTGTAGTCTCATATCTTGCAATCTACCAAATCTTCGGCTTTTATGAACCTGAAGACTGGAAAGATATAAAAAAATTCTTCCTCCTAATATCCTTGAGAATAGCCAGGATCTTCAAGACAGACAGAAATAGGCGCGAGAAACAAAAACAAGATATCAAGATGTTTATCCGCGGGCTATTACCCCGATGGTTTCTTAATTTGATCCGACGTCAACAAGTGCCATTAAGGAAAATGCTTGAATTCACGATTGAACACAAACCCCTACCGAACAACCTGACAATAGAGTTAAAAACCTTAGCAATAATTGTCCCCTGTTATAATCATGACAAATATTTGGCCAAGACTTTTGAATCAATAATTAACCAAACTCATCTGCCAAATCAGGTTATATTAATAAATGACGACTCCAAAGACCGGACAGGAGAACTAATAAAAAAATTGGTAGCCAACTATGAAGCTAATGATCCCGGAAAAATAAAATTCATTACCGATAACAATAATCATAACCTGGGCCAAGCAATGACAATAAATAAAGCGATTAAATTGGCTTCGACTGATCTAATCATGATACTTAATGACGACGATTATCTTATGCACGATGCTGTAGAAACTATTCTTCACTTATTCAGGCAGAATCCAAAATTGGCGCTAATCGGTGGTTCCAACATAAAATTTTCTAACGATGAGTTATTAGATAGTAGCAATAAATTGATAAAAAACATCAAAAATCCCGCTGAAATAGAGTTGTCTATAACCACCCCTGAAGATGCCCTTAAATTTGAAGATTTTTGCTGCCTTAACATTACCCACACTGGCTCCACTTTCGTTAAAACTAAAGCAATTTCTGCTGGTTTGTATCGCGAGAAAAAAGATCGAATTATTCGTTTTACTGATCGCGATTTCCAAATCAGAGTAAATCTACTTTACCCCATCGGAACAACCGGTGATAAGATCCCTTTCTGTTTTTGGAGGGCTGACAGTAGTGTGGACGCCGGACTTAATTCATAGTTAACAAGCCTCTCTTAGCCGCTTTATCCAATAATCAAGAAATAGAGGTTCTGTATTAGCATTATCCATAATTTTTTTATAACATTCAGCTAAATCGTTTTCAGTCAAACCTTTTAATTCTTCCCAATCGGTCACTACCCATATAGGTAAACCGAGTGCTTTGAATGAATCCATGGCCGCCGACTTTTTGACAATAGGCACCACTCCGACATACATCGCCTGCCACTGTCGCGGAGCATCCAGACCATTGCCGGGTGGAGAAGCAATGAATTTATAACTTGTCAAAATCTCCAGATACCTTCTCGGATTATTTGTCCACGCTATTTCTTCTGCTAAACCTATTGCAGACAAACAATCGTAAGCCGGTTGACGTTCATACGTATTAGTAGCAACAGAAAAACCATAGAGTATGCGATTTCTTTTCTCTTTTTTAAGCTTAGAAAATTTACGAAATAAGCCTGGGATACCATTATGATACCAATGAAAATTATCCAGACCGAAAGGTATTGGGATTAATTTGGGGTGTTCGACGACCACATTCTGAGCAAACCAGGTAATTATTTTTTCATCTATTTTAGCAACATCAGAAGCAAGTATATTGCGATCACTATTGTGAGTTATCAACTTGTATTGACATGCTATTTTAGGATGAATTTGTAAGAAAAAAAGATCCAACATATCAGCCTGAACAAAGATAGTATTTTGGGAAACGATATCTTCCGCCCGACATTGGCCTGTTTCATCATAAATATGGTCAGCCAACCGACGAAAACCGTCACCAGTAATGAAGGGCTTGCTAGACCAACGAAAACCGAAAAAATGAATTATCCTGCGAATAATCCCGTTTTTTATCCTCATAATGAAATCTCCGATTTTCTTGTTCATATCGAAAAAATATCCTAATCCCTAGCTTTATAAGAAATATTCTCTAGCGTCTTATTTTTAAGGGACGTTTGAGCAGAAAACAAGATTTCGGTATTCAAATATCCTTCGTACCCATCGGTTATAGGCTGATTTCTTCTATTGAGGCAGTTTAGGAAATGCCGGCATTCTTCCTCGAGCGGGCTAGTCGGGGAAAAGACGGGTACCACCGGCTCCCCACCGGCATTATCAACAATCAATAACCTGGTTTCCGACATATCGTCAAAAATAGCCGTTTTACGCTCACCGACAACCAGAATATCTCTGACCTTTATTGGCTCGATCCAACTGTTGTGGACAAAGGTCTTAGTGCCATTCTGATAGCTTAAAACAGTATCGGCGACATCTTCTTTACCTTTTTTCAGAAAGCTTTCTCCGGAAGCGCACACTTCGACCGGCAGGCTGCCGATCAGATAATTGGCGATTGAGACATCGTGGGGTAAGAGATTCCACATAACATTGACATCGTCACGGACGGGACCCGGCCCAGCCCGACGAGACAAAATGTAACGCAATTCCCCGAGGTCTCCCCTCTCTATCATTTTCTTTAATTCTATCAAAGCCGGATTATATAAAAAAATATGACCAACCATAAGCACCCGTGATTTTTTTTGCGCTAACTCAAACAAGCTGAATGCTTCTCGGGGATCCAAAGTCATCGGCTTTTCCACCAAAACATCCTTATCGGCTAAAATAGCTTCTTGAGTCAGCTTAAAATGAGTATGGGGCGGAGTAGCGATAATGACCGCCTCCACCGATCTATCATCTAGAATATCAGAGTAATTATGAGTAAACATGCACCCGGCGGAAAGATCATCCGGAGAAACTTCCTGGTGCGGGCTACAGAGCCATACAAGCTCTGCCCCGCTGATATTCACCAAGGTATTGATGTAATTTTTACCCCAAGCACCATAACCGATTAAGCCGATTCTTTTGTTCATATGATGCGATTATCCTGTTTTATCATCTCTACCAATTTCTGAGCAATTAACGGAGCAGAAATGCATTTCCCCTCAAAAATTGAATAAATCCCCGGATATTTCTTATGAGCGACTATCCTCGTCTTCCGCGAGTCGCCGATAGTCATCTTCGGAATCGGCCGGAGACCATATTGCGAGCAGACATACTCCAAGTCATCCATAAACGGAAAATACTGCCGACCATGCTCAATCATTTTAGAGAAATTAGACACTTGCGGGGTTACATCTTCGGCCAAAAAACCATCTTGCCTTTCCACTACCGAGTTGGCTACATCATAGATTAAAAAGAGATTTTCCCCCCTATCTTCAGCTAAGGGCATAATAGACACAAACGGCCCATCCATCACTGTCAGAGCAGGTAAGGAAACTTTACTTCTAGCCGTAACGACTTCTGTTTTTTGCAACTCATACTCTACCATATCATCGGCGATGCCAAGCGCTTTAAGAGTATTATTAACCAAAGCGTAAGTCGCATTCACGATAATATTAGCGGGAAATTCTAGTTGGCCCGAAGGATCTCTGGCAACAATATAATAAAATTCGCCCTCTCGCTTCATATCTTTCACTTCCGTTCTAGTGATTATTTTCACTCCTAAAGATTTTGCTTCGGAAGATAGCATCTCTGAAAGCACCGACATATTAAAAACTGGTTCAGGAACTTTAAAACCGCATTTGATATTTTTTTCATTCCATTTGTCCCCGCCAGAAAATTCCACTTCATAAGGTATGCCGATCTGATCACAAAAACTCTTGAACTCTTCAAAAGAAGTTTTAGAATTATTCTTTTCTAATAAATAATAGGACTCTTTCGGATAATAAAGCGCTGCACTATAGCGCTTTTTGAAGAAATTCAATCCCTCTAGACACTCCACTGCTGTTTCCATCGATCTGGGATAATGATAGCCCATATGGGCGCGGTTATGAGTGGACCCGGAAGTGCCCCTCATGATATTATCCCTTTTTTCCAACAAAATCACATCGAAGCCGTTACTCGCCAAAAAAATAGCGGCGGTAAGACCGTGAATGCCACCCCCAATTACAACGGCTTTATTATTCTTAGACTCCATATCCGTTGTCATATTATTGAAAATTCAACAAATTACAGTTTGTAGGAGCTAATTCTATTTTATGTATAATATATTGTCAATCTTGCATATGGCTAACCATTTAATTAAATTAGCCATAAAAGACTTCATATAGTACAATGTTTTCCACATATTAATCTGACAATTTTTATCATAAATTATTCAGTTTAATAACCAATATCTATCATCCAAAATGACAAACCCCAAGCTTACTGTCATTATTCCCTGCTTTAACTGCCAAGAAACCTTGGGGGAAGCTTTGGCTTCGGTTTATGAGCAAAATTTATCTATTCCTTTTGAGGTGATAATGGTTGACGATGCTTCTACTGATAAGACTTGGACCTTAATGCAGGAATTAGCTAAAAAGTATCCCAATGTTTCGCTTTTTCAACACGATAAAAATCGTGGCGGCGGAGCAACCAGAAACACCGCTATAGCCAAATCAACCGGCGATTTGATTTTTTGTTTGGATAGTGATGATATTTTGCCAAAGGGCACACTAGAAAAAATGGCTAAATTTTTACTCGAAAAAAAATGTGATGGAGTAACAATACACCGATCCATAAAATTCAGCGACGAAGATATCCAGGATATCGACCGAATAGAAACAGCCGGCAATTTGAAGGAACCGATATCTTTTTATTCGCTGTTATCTGAAAATGAAAAATTCTGCCCCTTACTGGTAAATTTTATGTATACAAAACGAGCATTTGAAAAAATCGGCGGTTATCCAACCCGGCATGGTTTTGACACACAGGGTTTCGCATGGCGATTTCTTTGTGCCGGACTATCCGCTTTCGTCTGTCCAGAAACAGAATATCTTCATCGTATAAATTTCACCGAATCGTATTACTTGAGAGAATATAACAACGGTAAAGCAAATTATAATTGGAGAGATATATTTCTAGAACATCACTGCTTATTTAACGATAAAACACGAAACTTTATAATATCTTTTGATTGTCGTGATTTTACCAGAAGTCTATTCAATGAACTAACAAAATTAGACAAAATAATGATACCCGATTTCAAGAATACTCTTGGTAAAAATTGTCCTCCGCTAAACATAGAATCGATTCCGAATATTTATATAAAACGCAAAAGTTTAAAAGGTCTCTATTTTAGAATCAAATATCGCCTTAAAAAAGCTTTCTTAGGTTTAACTTAAAAAGATAGTTTTAAACATTTTTTAAATTTGACAAATATTATTTTTTAAGTTAAATTTAAATAGAATTTGCTCATTGTAAACTGTAAATCAATCTATGTAGAATTATGGAGAATGATAATGAAAAAACGAGTTTGTTTCATCACACCCCCGTCGCCGTTTTTACTCGATGAACGAGTATTCCCCAGCCTTGGGGTACTGATGGTCGCCACCGTAGTCAAATTAAGTGGACGCTTTACCGTATCTGTACTTGACTTGGCCGGGGTCTCCAACTTTCTTGAAGCGGTGGAAACTTACCTGGCAACTGAATCGCCCATGGCTATCGGTTTAACAGTTACTACTCCTCAGCTTCCCGCCGCCGTTAAAATCATTCAGATCATCCGAGCCCGTGCACCAAGCATTAGAATAATCTTGGGCGGACCGCACATCACCCTCACCCACACCGCGCATATCCGAGAACAAAACGCCCAAAATACATGCGGACGAGCTACTGACGCTCTGGAAAAACTATTGCACCTGGCCGACGTCTTGATTGCCGGCGACGGGGAAAAGGCAATTTTCCTCGCATTAGGCGATAATCCGCCCAAAATCATCAATGCCGACAATCCCAAGTCAGATTTATTCCTGACCAATCAGGACCTAAGCGGATTGCCTTGGCCGGACAGAAATCTGATAGATACTAAAAGCTACCACTACACGATTGACGGCATTCCCGCGATGAGTCTAATCTCACAACTGGGTTGCCCCTTTGGCTGCGGATTCTGTGGTGGACGGCACTCGCCCTCTTTCCGGCGTATGCGTAGCCGGACGGTATCAGGCATCGTAGCGGAAATGGAACATCTCTATCATTCGTTCGGGACCAGAGGCTTCATGTTCTACGATGATGAACTAAACGTCAATCAAGGGCTCATCGCTAAACTGATGACAGCGATAATCAATCTGCAGGCCAAGCTCGGAACCGAATTCCGCCTGCGCGGGTTCGTTAAATCCCAACTGTTCAATGACGAGCAGGCTCGCTTGATGTACCTGGCCGGCTTCCGCGTTCTCTTGACCGGCTTTGAATCCGGTTCGCCTCGGATGCTTGCCAATATAAACAAGCAGGCAACCGTGGAAGAAAACACCCGCTGCGTGGAAATCGCCAAGGCGCATAACCTCAAAGTAAAGGCCCTGATGTCGCTCGGCCATCCCGGCGAATCACGTGAATCGGCTCTCGCCACTCGCGACTGGCTACTCGCGGTCAAACCGGACGATTTCGATCTTTCTGTAATCACAGTTTATCCCGGCACGCCCTACTACGACGAGGCCGTCCCCCATCCGTCCAAACCCGAGGTCTGGGTTTACGGGCGAAACGGCGACAGCCTCTTCAGCCAGAATCTGGATTACAGCCAAGTTTCCGATTTCTACAAAGGCGATCCTAATGGCGGTTACGCCTCCTACGTTTGGAGCGAGTATCTAACCCCGCAGGAGATTGTCGAACTAAGGAACGAAATCGAAAAAGACGTCCGTCAGAAATTGAACATTCCTTATCCAGGTAGCGCCCAGGCTCAGCGATACGAACACAGTATGGGAGCCTCCGGCCTTCCCAGTCACATTCTCCGTTCAAGTTCTTAATGAATTTTGATCTTTAACTTTCTTCCCCGGTAGTCTTGCTTTAAAACAAGCTACCGGGTTTTTGCTTGAAAAAAGAGCTGTTTTACAATATACTCATTGGATATTATGGCTATCCAAACTCCTATTTTATTCGTTATTTTCAACCGGCCAGACCGAACAGCAAAAGTTTGGGAAGAAATACGACAAGCCAAACCGCAAAAGCTGTTTATTGCTGCCGATGGCCCACGAGCCAATCGTTCAGGCGAAAAAGAATTATGTGAACAGGCGAGAAGGATTACGGAACAAATAGATTGGGATTGCGAAGTTTTGCGCGATTTTTCTGACACCAATCTCGGAGTAATCAACCGAGTCCATTCGGCCATTGATTGGATTTTTAATGCCTCAGAAACAGCGATCATTATTGAAGATGACTGCCTGCCTAACCAGTCATTTTTTACTTTCTGCGAAACAATGTTGGAAAAATACAAAAATAACACGCATATTATGATGATTAGTGGAATAAATGTAGCTGGCGAATGGAAAAAAGACAAGCAAGATTACCTTTTCTCTTATTACGGCGGTGTTTGGGGTTGGGCCTCATGGCGCCGAGCGTGGATGCTTTACGATAGTGAAATGTCAAGCTGGAAAGATAAAAAAGTTAGAACGGATATAAAAAACACGTTAGGCGACAACAAACAATACTGGGCACGAAGGGCCCTTTTTGATGTCGGCTTTATCAAAAAAAGCTGGGAATATCAGTGGGCCTTTACCCGCCTCATCCACCACGGTCTTTCTGTCGTTCCGGCAGTAAACTTGATTACCAATATCGGTTTTGGTGCCGATGCCACCCACACCAAAGATAGTTTGCCTATTCTGGAAAAACTCATTCGTTATGACCTGAGCTTTCCTTTGCGAGACTGTCAAAACATCAGTGCGGATACTGAATACGATAAGATATTTTTCCTATCCCTCCATCCAGAGTTCAATCATTCCTGGCCAGTCATTGTCATAGTAAAAATTTGGCAACGACTGATTTCCCTATTAAAAACAAAATGATTATGAAAAAAATATCAGTATTCGATACGACTATCAGCGATTTCAATCTAGGCAACGAAATTATCATGGACAGCGTCTATAAGCACCTACGTGAGATCTTCCCTCATGATTTTTTCTTTAAGTTACCGGTAATGGAAATTACCAACTATACGAAATTTTATTTAAATCAAAGCGATCTGATTTTCTTTGGCGGAACCAATTCCCTATCATCGCGTATGGAATGGTATAAACAGTGGGGCCTAAATCTAAGAAACTTCCGCTCAATGAGAGGGACGATTATGATGGGTATTGGTTGGTGGCAATATCAGAAAAGCGGAATAAGTTGGTATACCCAGTTTCTTCTTAAAAACGTCTTAAGCAAAAAATATCTCTTATCCGTCAGAGACTCTTATACTAAAGAGAAATTAAATTCCATCGGCTTTGATAACGTCATCAATACTGGTTGCCCAACCTTATGGGATTTGACGCCGGAGCACTGTTCAAAAATTAAGAAAAACAAATCTGACAAAGTCATCTTGACTCTGACTGATTACGCGCAAAAACCGAAAAGAGACAGGCAGATCGTCGACCAGGCGGTAAAAAATTACCAAAAAATTTATTTATGGCTACAAGGGGCGGGCGATTTTGAATATGCGAAAAAAATCTTGGGCCAGACCAAAGTGGAATTAATCGATCCTAACCTGGCAGCTTATGATAAGATTCTGGATGATCCGAATATCGATTATTTGGGCACCCGCCTGCATGCCGGAATCAGGGCGCTCCAACGGGGTCGCCGAGCGATTATCATCGGCATAGACAATCGGGCCAAGGAAATGCACGAGGATTTCAATATTCCAGTGTTGGCCGCCGAAGACTTGGATAAACTAGACCAATTAATAAATTCCAACTTTGAAACGATTATAAAATTGCCGTCAGAAAATATCAGCAAATGGAAACAACAATTTTTAGCAAAGGAATAAAAAGGATTATAAAACGGATAATCAAACCGAAATTCCTGTATTTTTTTTATCCGCGCCATAAACCTTTGAGCAATTATTACGGCTTAGATCGCGGACAAGCGATTGACCGTTATTATATAGAAAAATTCCTGGACCAAAACCGCCAAGCGATTACGGGCCATTGTTTAGAAGTACTCAACAATGACTACTCCCTGCGTTACGGCAAAAAAATCACCAAGAGCGACATCCTTGATATCGATACGAACAACAAAGCCGCTACTATCTATGGCGATTTACGTCAGCTGAATAATATTCCCGACAATACTTTTGATTGCATCATTTTAACCCAAGTACTTCAGTTTATCGACGACGGTTTGTCGGCTATTAAAAATTGCGAGAGAATTTTAAAACCAGGCGGAACATTATTGGCTACATTACCCTCTATCAGCCGAATCGATTGTGTGTCGGGAGCAGAATCCGACTATTGGCGTTTTACTGTCGCCAGCGCCAAATATCTGTTTAGCAAAATTTTCAATAATTTTGAAATATCTTCCGTTGGGAATGTAAAAGCCGGATTATACTTCTGGATCGGTTTGGCGACGGAAGAAATATCCAAAAAAGATCTTGATTATGATGATAAAAATTTCCCTTGTTTAATCACCGTTAAAGCTACAAAGAATGCTTAAAGAAATAAAAAAAACAACTAAACGAAACATGTCGTCCTACCAGCGTTTGTCGCCTTTTTTGGCCTTTCTTGCAAGGCTAAAGATGACGATAAAAGACTGGCTATTCAATACTTCCAGTATTATAATTTACCACCGCATCGCCAATGTTAACGCTGACCCCAACCAACTCTGTGTTTCCCCGGACATCTTTGAACAACAATTAATTTATTTAAAAGAGAATTTTGAAATAATCAGATTGTCTGAATTAGCAGAAAATGTAAAAAATAAACAAGTAAGAAAAAAAACGGTGGCCATAACTTTTGATGATGGCTATGCTGACAATTTAACAATGGCTTTGCCAATCTTGGAAAAACTACAGATTCCTGCCACTATTTATATCGTCGCCGGCAAAATCGACGAAAATACACCTTTTTATTGGGATGAAAAAACTGCCGAGGGTGACCGCGGACATGCCTTGACCAAAACCGAACTAAAAAATCTAGCGGAAAGTAGTTTGATAGAAATCGGCGCGCATACAGTTTCCCATCCAAAGCTCAGCTCTCTCTCCAAGCAAGCGCAGACAGACGAAATAGAGCAAAGCAAAAAGAAGCTTGAAGAAATAATCAGGCAAACAGTTATCAGCTTTTCTTATCCCTTCGGCTCTAGAAGAGATTTTAATTCCATATCAATCAATCTAGTTAAAAAAACTGGATACCAATACGCTTGTGCCAATATTCAAGATCGCGTTACTAATTATTCTGATCCATATGCCCTGCCTAGACTTTTGGTCAGGAATAACCTGAAAGATTTTCAAAAAATAATCGGGTTGTAAAAAGCAATGATTAACAATCTTATCTCTATTATTCGTCGCTTACGCATAAGGTTATACCCGCGTTATTTTGAGTTTCAGACGATTTACGAAGGAATCCATCTGATTGTTCCTGATAAATCGTCATTTTTAGGAATGTGCGAAGAGATTTTTCATCATGAAATTTACAAATTCGTCGCCGATACTGATCAACCGAGAATCCTTGACTGCGGAGCCAATATTGGTCTAAGCATCATTTATTTTAAAAAAATATACCCTAATTCCCGAATAATCGCATTTGAACCTGATCCTAAAATATTTTCCATCCTGAAAAAAAATCTTTTATCGTTTAAAGAAGATGTTATCTTGATAAAAAAAGGTCTGGGAGCGAACAATGGACAAACTTCTTTTTTCTCCGAAGGGGCCGATGGTGGACGGGTTGCCACCGATAGTGATCGGACCAAACTCACCCAAATTGAAATGACCAAGCTCAGTCCCTACCTGGAAGAAACGGTTGATTTACTAAAAATTGATATTGAGGGCAAGGAATTGGAGGTACTTCGGGAATGTCAAAACAAATTGAAAAATGTAAAAAAACTATTCGTAGAGTATCATGGTCTAGCTAAGGAAAAACAACAATTGAACGATCTTCTATCCATTCTCAGTGAAGCCGGTTTCCGCTATTATCTAGCTAACCCAATAGACATCAAGTCTCCATTTATGAATACAACGACCAACAATGATTACGATTTGCAATTAAACATCTTCGCCTGGCAAAATGACCCTCTTTAACGTTATGAACATCTTAATCATTGGAACTACAGATACTATCGGCGGAGCTGCGCGTGTATCATGGGATATTAAAAGCGCGATGGAAAGATTGGGGCATGAAATTTCCATGTTCGTTGCTGATAAAAAAAGTGATGATCCGAAGGTTCAGATCATCCCACGGATCGGCTGGCGCAAGCTTACCGGTTTTCTACTGGGAACGGAAAGATTCATCGATACCAATTGGATTCTGGAAACGCCGGAATTCAAAAAAGCTAATCTCATTCACTGCCATAATCTGCATGGCCGTTTCTTCAATCTTGAGACATTGCAAAGAATGTCTCTTTTGAAGCCGGTGGTCTGGACACTCCATGACGAATGGGCTATCACCCCACACTGTGCCTGCACTTTTGAGGAAACCAGATTAGCAAACGGTCTTTATATCTGCCCAAGTATTAACACTCCCCCGCGCACCTTGTGGAACAACGATAAAAATCTGGCTCAAGAAAAAAACCTAATATACCAAAAATCTAAACTCCATTTGGTTACTCCGTCGCTTTGGCTCAAAAACAAGGTAGAAAAGACCGTTTTAAAAAAGCAAGATATTTGGCATATTCCCAATGGTATAGATACCGCTATTTTTACTAAACAAAATAAAAAGGATGCCCGCCAGAAATTAAATCTACCTCTGGATAAAAAGATTATTCTCTTCTTGGCTGACGATGCTAAAAGCAACACCTGGAAAGGCTGGTCTTACACTGAAAAAATCATCGAGAAATTCCGCGCGCAAAAAGATATCCTCTTTGTCAGTGTCGGCAACAAACAAAAGTATGAAAACAAAGATAATGTGATTTTTATCGGCCATTTAGCTGATAAAAAAGAGATCGCTTCCTATTACAACGCCGCCGACATCTTGCTTTTTACCTCAATTGCCGAAAATTTCCCATTAGTCATCCTAGAAGCAATGTCTTGCGGATTGCCGATTGTTTCTTTCGACGTAGGCGGAGTTAAAGAAGCATTGATTCATCAAGAAAACGGTTATATCGCTAAATATAAAGATGTTGACGACTTAGAAATAGGTCTAAAGTGGTTTTTCTCTTTATCATCCGAGAAAAAACAACAAATATCCTTAAACTCTTCGCAAAGAATAAAAGATTACTTCAGTAGCAATTTAATGATCCAACGCTATTTAGAGCTTTTTAAACAAATAATCTAAATTTGGTTTAAAAATTAAAGCACTTCTAAAAAAGCTTTAATTGTGTTATAATTTAATCATGAAGACTCTTCAGAACAGATTAAAAACAATATTGCAACGTTCCGGCTTATTTACCATTAAGGCGCCGACTGATCGAAAAATAGAAAAAATAAAAGAAAGTTTCCGACATGAAGAGAGAAGTTTTCTTTATGGTTTTGGCAAATATCTGGTTGACTCTCTTTATTGTCATGCTTCACCGGGTGTACTGGAAACAATTATTAATGAACTGGGTGATGGACAAAATAAAAAACTCCTTAATTTGGGTGGCGGTAGCGGGCAAGTTTCTAGTATCTTCAACTCTTTAGGTTATGATGTCTATAACATTGATCTGGTATTAGAATCGGAAAACGACCATAATCTTCGGCTAGATCTAAATAAAGACAAGCTGCCGTTCGACAATCAGACTTTTGATACTGTCATTGCTCAAGAGATCATCGAGCACCTGGAAAACCCCTGGGCTCTTCTGCGGGAAATTAAACGGATATTAAAGCCTGACGGAAAATTGATTATCAGCACTCCAAATATCTTATCGCTCAGAAGCCGATTGAAGTTTCTATGGTCTGGATATTTTCCCTGGTTTACCCCCGATTGTTTTGAATACCATGTCCACCCTATTCCCTTCTGGCAACTGGAAATCGTCGCCAAACAAACTGGCTTTTCTATAAAAAAAGTTTTAGGTAATGGTGATTATTTCTTCAAAAAAAATAATTCCACCCAAAAACAAATTTTAAGTAGAAATGAAGAAATTATAGTTGTTTTGGAAAAAAATCATGATTATCGTTAACCTAAAAGGCGGGTTGGGCAATCAGATGTTTCAGTACGCGCTGGGACGGATTTTGGCACTGAAAAATAAAGATACCTTGAAACTGGATACTTCCGGCTATCCACGGCAAAAATTGCGCGCTTACGGCTTAGATACTTTCAATATTGTAGAAAATATTGCGACCAAAAAAGAAATTCGGAAGCTTAAATATCCTTACAGTATTTTTTCCATGCTTTGGCGCCGATTCTCTTTTAAAATTTTACAGCGACACCATATCGGTTGGGAACCAGAGGCGTTAAAAAGAACCGGCGATATTTATTTAGACGGTTTTTGGCAAAGTTACAAATACTTTGCCGATCAAGCCGATATCATTAAACAAGATTTTTCTCTTAAAGAACCGTTGGAAAATAAATATCCAGATCTAGTGGATAAAGTCAAAAAAACGGCTTCTGTTTCTTTGCATATCCGACGAGGAGATTATGCCAATAGCAAAATAACTAACTATTACCACGGTACCTGTTCGCCTCGCTACTATCGCGAAGCGATTGAAATCATAAAAAATAAAGTAACCGAACCGGTATTCTTTATTTTTACCGACGAGCCAGCCTGGGCTAAGGCCAATCTGCAATTTATCCAACCAGCCGTCTTTGTCGCCGATTACCAGCTCAGCGACGGCGAGGAGCTTGCCTTAATGAAAATTTGCCAGCATAATATCATCGCCAACAGCACCTTTAGTTGGTGGGGTGCTTGGCTCAATAGTCACCCGGACAAGATTGTCATTGCGCCTAAAAAATGGGCTAATAAAGATAACGAGGCGTTTAAAGATTTAATTCCTCCAAAATGGATACGAATTTAAAACCGACGATCAGTATTAATATCGCCACCTATAATCGCGGGCGTTTTATTACCGAAGCGATTGAAAGCGTCTTGGCCCAAACTTTTAATGATTGGGAGCTGATAATCATCGACGACGCTTCCACCGACAATACCGCCGAAATTGTACGGCCATATCTCGCCGATCCGCGCATCAAGTATCTCAAGAACGAGACTAATCAGAATATTAGTCTGACTCGCAATCGCGGACTAAAAGAATCACAAGGAAAATATATCGCCATCTTAGATAGCGATGATTTATGGTGCGACCAAGAAAAACTAACCAAACAATATGATTTTCTGGAAAAAAATCCCGATCATTGTCTAGTCGGAACCGGAATAATTGTGGTAGACGAGCAAGGACAAGAAAAAAGTCGTTATCTCAATCCAGAAACAGATAAGGAAATCAGAAATAAAATCCTAGCTAAAAATACTTTCGCTCAATCAAGCGTTTTATACCGTAAGGAAGCTGTTTTGGAGGTAGGTAGCTATAATCCCAATCTTAATGGTATAGAGGATTACGACCTTTGGCTTAAATTGGGGACCAAATACAAGTTAGCCAATCTCCCCTCTTATTCGCTTAAATACCGTATCCATGGCGGTAATATTTCTCTGACCGATCGCTGGCGCTTAATGAAAATAAATCTAGAATTAATTAAAAAACATCATGATGATTATCCAAATTTTACTCTAGCCATCTTAAGACGTTACAGCCGTTTATTTCTCTATTTTATTTTAAAATTTTTTTATTAGATTCGAAGGACTAATCTGATTAAATCCACGATCATCTCGTCTCCTGTTCGCGACGGATGGAAAGACGAAGTCGTCGTGGCCGGTTTGTATTTGTCAGACAATTGCTTAATGATAGCGTCAGCTAAAGTGGTATTGTTATCAGGCGAAACAAAAGCAATATTAGCGCCGGCTTTAGCTAAATCATGAGCTAAACCATTTTCTGCCGTTACTACCGGTGTACCCAAAACCGTCGCTTCCAATATCGTCTGACCACTCGTCGTTAAGGGATCGGCCGAGACAAAGACATCGGCTAAACGCAAGTAAACTAGGAGATCCTCACGGCTTAATAAGCCCGCCAACATCACATTGTCGGCTAAATCTAAACTGGTTATTTTATTTTTTAGCCGTTCTTGTTCCGGTCCCGCGCCGGCAATCAATAATTTAGTCCCCGGGTAGCGTTGCAAGACAGCCGGCAAAGCTTCAATTATCGCGTCAAAACGCTTGCGCGACACCAACTGACCGGCGGCGACGATAACCAAAGTTTCCACTCCCCATTTCTCGCGAATTTTTTTCTTACTCTCCATTTCCTCCGGCAAATCAAAAATATTGCTGTCTAAAATAATCGGACAAGGTTTAACAACCAGAGCTTCAATATTTTTCTTTAGTTCGGTATTAGTGACCAAAATCAAATCAGCCCGACGGATAATAAAACGAGACAACTTGGCAGAAAAAGCCTTGTCAGTCGCCGGCGGAAAAGATAAACGCAACCAGAAAGGTTTGCGCAAAAGACGAGCGGTTAAATAAACGACTAAACCAATTGTGGCCGGTTCCAAAGCATACATTATCTGGCAATAGCGACCACGATTTAAAGCTTTAAAAAAGTAGATGATTTGGTTTAAAAACGGTGGCCAAGAACGCACCTCGCCAAAATTAAGAGTAATTGCTTTAATCTTATCGTGACTAACTTTGGCTAAACCTTCCTTTAATTGTTTCGCGTAGGTTGCCTGCCCGCCTATATCCGGTGGATAGAATTCCATCGCCAAAAGTATCCGTTTGGATTTTATCGGCATGGTAATATTGCCACGACTAATATCTTTCTTTTTCTCTTGGTTTTTAGGCATATATTGAGAAAATCATACACGAAAAGCTCCCGGCTGGCGAGTAGACAGCCGGGAGCTTTTAGGTGTTAGAATAAACAAGAAACAACAAACTTACTGTCAAAAATAATCTTTGTCAAAATCACTTAACTCATGAAGGATGTGAAGAGAGAAAACATCCAAGAAGCTATCCATAAGATGAATAAATAGAAAATTATCTGTCCAGCTGATAAACCAGACCTTTTGTCTGTTTCTCTGCGATTTCCAAACAAGAAGCGATCTTCTCTTTCTAGAGTGGACAAAGTAATCAAAACATAACTAACCGAAACAATTGACAAAGTCATCAACGTCTTAGTAAAGACTTCGTTACTAAAAACTTCCCAAATAGACAAAATGGCCACAAAAGCAAAAATAACTATGGCTAAAATGAATATATAGGAAGCAATATTTCTGATGTCTTTAAAAGTCATCTTTTTATTGATTAACTGATGGGTTATTATTATCCTGATGCTTTTCCACTGCTCGAGCCGCTACAATAACTACCAGCGAAGCAAAAGCTAATATCCCTATCGTTGTCAGAGATTTACTCAGCACATCTTCGCTAAACACATCCCAAACTGCTAACACAGCGATAATAGTCAAAATAGAAACAAAAAAGATAAACGACCCAGCGGCAACATTCTGTATAGTTCTAAACATAACAAATTTATAATTATTAATAATATCTACCTACTTATATAATATAGCATCCGATACCTTAATTCAATATTTGATAGGGTTCTAGATTCCCGCCTCCGCGGGAATGACACAAAAAATGCAGAGTCTAAACCCCGCATTTCATTTCTAATTTTTAATTTGTAATTATTAATTATTTTTGTCTATTTCCAACATCTTCCTCAGCACGTCTTCCGGTACTTCTTTTTTAGCTGATTTTTCTGACGGTTTACCTTCTTCTTTAGTAGCAGTTTTATGCTCAATCTTCGGCGGATAAGTTTTGACGCCAGGAACAACGTCATTTTTTTCTTTACTCATCAATTCACCCAGGGCCTGGCGCAGTTCATCTTTGTTCGCCACCGCTCCCCCTTTGCGATTACTGCGTTCCAGAGCCGACAAGGACATCGATTTTATTTCCCTTTTATCAACTCGCGCAATCACCTCCTTTAGCTGATCACGGTTGTCAGTTTTGGGAGTAGCGATGGTCGCCGTTTGAACAGGGGTAGTAGCTGGTTTACTGTCAAGGGTTCCCCTTGACAGTGGTTGTTGGGCTGGCGCCTGGACTGGCGTAACTATTTCCTTTTTTGGGGCTTCAGGGACAGGGATCCGAATCGGTGCTGTGGCCTGTTTTGGCACCTCCTTAGGCGCTTCTACGGTCGTTACTGGCTGATTTTGCCTCGCTGGAGCCTCTGGCGTAGGTGAGGTGGCTTTAGGGACATTTGGCGCCTCAGCTAAGGCCTTTTTGATGGCTTCTGACATACTAACGCCAGCCGGCCGAGAAGCCCGTTCTGGGGCCATTTGGGGGCGTTTAGGAGGATAGGAGGGTCGGTCAAAAGATGGCTGATTAGCGTCACTTTCCGGCCGTTGTTCGTCATGCCAGGCATTAATCGCCTTTTCCACCTCCGCTCGGTGATTGGCAAATTGTTCCCGCGAAGATTCAATGATGACATCCTTATACGAAATCTCATTGGCCGGTAGACGAGGGATAGTCTTGGCGGAAAAAGGTGGCGAGCCGACGCCGTCAATCATTAAAGTTAAATAGATTTGCGCGAAACCAAGATTGACCAAATCTTCCTGCATAAATTTAGGCGAAAATATTTTTTCCAAAATTTCCGCATCAAAAGGACCGACGCGGAAAGCGATGGTTGTACCAACGTTGCCGAAGACCGCGCTCCGTACCGTTTCCGGCATCTGATCGATATATTGATGCGCAATCGTCAGATTCAGTTTGTATTTTCGCGCCTCGGCTAAAATATCCGCAAAAGAATCATTAACGAAAGACTGAAATTCATCAACATACAAATAAAACGGCGGAACTTTTTTTATTTCATGTTCGCTTAAATTAGCGCGCGACATCGCCGCCAGATAAATCTTGGTAATCATCATTCCGCCAAGCAGATTGGAATTCTGCTCGCCCACTCGCCCTTTGGATAAGTTGACGATAATAATTTTTTTGTCATCCATCAGCTGACGGATATCAAAAGTGGATTTCGGCTGGCCGATAATATTGCGAATCAACGGATTGGAGGTGAATTGCCCGATTTTATTCTTAATCGCGTCACCCGCTTCCTGCATATAACGTTCGTTATACTTCGCAAATTCATCCACCCAGAAAGATTTTACTGATGGGTCATGGATATTGGCCACCACTTTGTTCCGGTAATTCTTATCCGACAGCATCCGGTTGACGCCAAGCAAAGTGGAATTGGGATATTCCAACAGCGCCAAAATCGTATTGCCCAAAATATATTCCATACGCGCCGACCAAACATCGGGCCAGATTTTCTTGAACGACGCCATGAGTCCGTTGGCTACCAAATGCCGTCGGTCAGCGCCGACGTCTTCCATAATGTTGAAGGAAATCGGATGTTCCAAATCAAAAGGCGCAAAATAAACCACATCCTTAGTGCGGTTTTCCGGCACAAAATCCAACAAAGTTTCCGCCGAACTGCCGTGCGGATCCAAAAAACACATACCATTGCCATTACGAATATCCTGAATCGCCAAATTCTCCAGCAAGGTGGATTTGCCCATACCGGTCTTTCCAATGATATACATATGGCGCGACCGATCGAGCATTTTAATGCCAAACCTGGTTTTCTTACCGCGAAAATCCGTTTCCGCGAAATAAGTGATATTAGAATTATTAGGAAGATCAGCCATCCGTTTTATTATACAACGAAACTAATCAAGAGAAAAATAAATTTATCTTTTTTCGTCATATTCTTTCTGGTGTCATCCCGGCGCAGGCCGGGATCTTATTCTTTTTATATTCGGACACACAAGATTCCGGCCTGCGCCGGAATGACAGCGCTAGACTATGGTGTGCTCGTCGCCGTGTTTGTGACAGGCTGAATGGTTACATACGCTTCGCGGGTATAAACATTGCGCGGATCCCAAACCATATAACTATTAAGTCCGGCATCGGTCGTCGCTTTTATTTGCGCGCGAATCATCTCGGCGGTATAGTCGGCGCCCAAATCAAAATCCTGGATCCAGGGGCGGATTTTAGACGGGCTAGAACTGGCTACTGTGGCGCGGGTCGTAGCAATATCCAAATTGTATTTAATAATCTGATAAGGCACGGTCGCGGGTTTAGCGTACCCATTGTAACCCGGCGGATAATGCGAAGGATAAACCATCGGCGCAACATAATCAAAATACGGTAAGGCATCTTCCAAGACTTGACCGATACCTAGATCGTCATAATTAGTGCAGGTCATCCCGAATAAATCCACCGACAAGGGCGCGCCTAAATCCTTCAAACGCTCGCGCAAACCGGCAAAAAAACTGCGCAAAGCTTGGGCTTTAGTTTCTTGGCTTGGTTGATAGAAAGAATAAGCAATGTCTAACATATTGCCATCGGATGGAAAACGGACATAATCAAAATTGATTTCATCAAAACCTAACTTATAAGACTCCTTGGCCAATTCGGCCGTATAATCCCAAACCGGCGTCGCTTTCACCTCAAGCCAAGAAATACCTTTGCGATCTTTCCAAACCCCGCCATCGGAGGCGCGCTTCACCGCCCATTCCGGATGTTTCTTGACCAGATCGGGATCTTGAAAGACGGCAATGCGAGCAATCGCATAAATATTTTTCTGATGGAGTTCCGCCACGATTTCTTTCATATTCGGCACCGGACAGCCGGCTGTACGATAGGCTTCAATAAAAAGCGGATTGTCTGTTTTAATGGATATCTTACCGGTTTCGTCTTTAATGTTGATGATAATGGAATTTATTTGCGTTTCCGTTGCTAATTTTATTACGCGATCGCGCATCATTTTATTGCTCGCCGCGCAAGCCGTCAAATAGACCGCGCGCACCGCCGACGGAGTTTTCAAATGAGTCACCGGCGTGGTCGTCGCTAAAAGTTGAGGCGTAGTACTGGCTTTTTTATTGACCAACGCGCTGTAATCATAATTTTTTGTGTTCGCCAACGATGGCCAAAATAACAAAACTGCCAACAGTAATAAAATAACGGCCAGCGTTAAAAACAAATAAACTTGATAAGAGTTTTTGCGAAAAATTTCCATTAGACTCGGTAATTATCCAACCTGATTATCATTAGTTTTTTCTTCCATTTCTACCGCTGATAAATCATTTTCTGGAAGATGGGTCGCCGGAACAATATCACTATCAGTTTTTTTAGTCTGGTCAGCTAATAGCGCAAGATAATCATCGTCATAAGATTTATGGCGACTGCCCGCCAAGCCAAAAGACATGCTAATCAAACCGAAAATAACGAATAAAGTTCCTTTTAGAGGCGCTGGCAAACCGGGAAAAATAACTAAAATAATGATAGCTAAACCAATAATCGCCACCGCCCGGCTGCGCCAAATAGCGTTTTGAATGCCTTTTTTCATCCCGTTAGTGAAAAATGGCATTATTGCCCAGCAATTGGGCGTTCCGCCATTTTTAATTTATTATCCATTAATAACTTTGCGACCAGTCATCCCGTAAACATAAGCAATAATTGCAATGCCATTTTCTACTACGGGATTCATATTCACCTCATTATACCAAAATTAAGCTGATTTGGCTATTTTTGAATTAGACGATAGATGGCCGTAATTTTTCTTTGCCCGTCATAAGTCCAGTCGTGTTCGGCAATCATTCTTTCTTTAAAACTATTACTAACCGCTTTATTATCCCCAACAAAAAAGCCGATATGGGCATGACTATCCTCCCCTTCTTTTTGCGCTTCCCAAACCAAAATATCGCCGGGCGTAGGCTCTGTTGTTTTCTCCCAGCCCGAGTGCAAAATATCAGCTTCAGTACCGGATACCGTGCTATGGACTCCGCCAATCAGATCAAAGATCTTGAGCAGACTGGATACGAATAGCGCGCAGGACAATTCCCCTCCCTCCACTATATCTTTCCTGACCCCATCCACTTCCGCATACAGATTGCGGAACATATGCGAACCAACGCTGTTTTTGACGGCGACTAAGTAGTTATCACGGGAAAGAAGGATGATTTTTGGAGGATTTTGTGACATAACAAGGATAGTATAGCCAAAAAATGAGAAAAGAAAAAGGCTAGCGCGGGATGCTAGCCTTCCAAGCCAAGACGACAAGATACAAAAAAGAACAGATGGTAGCAATACCGACACAAATAATCTGTAAGCCAAACGGCATGTGCAAATAAAGCATATGACCGATATGAAAGAATCCAGTCAGGCAGATTATTGACATACAGACTACTCCAATTCTTTCTCCCCCATCCATACTATCCATAAAACACCTCCCTAGTTTAAGATGAGAATCTAGATATAGTGTAGCAGAATGAGACAGAAAAACAAGCTAAATAACATTCTTGAAATAGAGGGCTATAATCGGAGAAAGAAGACCAATTATCCATGACACAATGGCAAAATATTTTGCCCATTTAGTTCTCACCCATAATGGTATAGCAGAAATAATTAAAAGGATACCAAAAATCCCCAAAATTATTATTGGTAATGAACTTTTAAAATAAACATCTAAGGAGCAATCAAAACAAGCTGGCGGGGCGTTAAAAACATAATAAGTAACTAATACTCCGATGATGAAATCAATTACTGCAAAAATTCTTGATAAGATCATAAATATAAAATTAAATAGTAAACTTGATAAAATAAATTTTATATGACACTAAAAAATATAGGTCAAAAACCATACTGACATTTTTAAAAGGGATAATAAACTTAACACCCCCAGAAAACAAAAAATTATTGAAATAGCGAAGATTAAATTGATATAGATTTTATTTTCTATTTTACCTGTCTTGATTAACAAGGCAGAAACAATCAGTACTAAATCTAGAATCAGCCAACCAACAGTGAAGGCATTAAGACCCAAAGGTCCGCTTGGTATTGTACCGATAAAAATAAGGAGTAAATCTAAAAGCAATCCAAATACACCTCCAAGCAAAATAACAATCCATTTTTTATTATTGTCCATAATTACATTACTTATTGATTATAAAAGTGCACCTTAAGTATAACAAAAAAATGTGCGCATGTCAGGAATCTCCCGCGACTAAAGTTTTTTCGTCAAAAAACTTTGTCTGGGCACCGCCTCGCTCATTTTTTCGGCTGAAAAAATATAGCTCCGGCGTTCGACCCACGCATACTTTTCTGTTGAAAAGTTGCGCTGGCCCGCCTCCTTCGCCTTTGCTCAGTCCGACTCTTGATTGCTACTAACCCTCGCAATCAAGCCTGGACGCAGGCTAAGCAGTTAGCTTACTATCGCGCACAGAAAAAACCCGCTTTACAGCGGTTAATTTTTTCTGTGCGCGATCCAGGGGTCGAACCTGGTACCTCGTCATTATCAGTGACGCGCTCTAACCAGTTGAGCTAATCGCGCATAAAATACTTAAGGAATATAACAAAAAACTCCTCAAAAAACAACCCTCATGAGTCATTTCTGGCCAACAAAAAAACCAGGCATCCCGCCCGGCTCTATCTGATTTCCATCAATCACAAATCCGATTTAATTTGAAGCAAGAACCCTGTGAAATATTTTGCGATAGCAAAATAAAATTTCTACGAAATTTTTTTTCACAAGGAGAATCCGAACTTTCTTATGTTCCGTCCAGTCGAGAGTTAGTGTTCTCGACGCCACTGTACATTGTTCTGCCTTTTTACGGGCTGCATAAATTAGTACAATAACGCTTGTTCAATCTTGAGGATTGAATGACCTGTAAGTCATTCCTTGCGGAATAACCGTTCAGTTTGAAATAATTCCACGAGCAGCTTCCGCTACCCGTGCCTTGTTCATGATTCTTCCCATACTTTCGTATCGGCATGGACTATACCTTCATCCGTTTAATTAAAATAAACGGAGCCAACGTATTATGGCCAAACGGCCATCCCTTCGGTCACGAAGAAGTCTCTACGGGGTTAAGGATGAAGCTTATAAAGCATTTCCGGAATAACATACGGCCGAACCAAATCCTCAAAAGAAGATTTGATTTAAGACCGATATAAATCCGATAATACTTCCGATCTCGATGAAGCGAGACCTGCTTTAATCCAAAGTTACGCCGCAATATGCCGGCTAGAATCTCATTTTCGGCTAAACTGAAATTTTGGCTATTGAGCGTGTAACCGTTCTGCGGTCCTTTCGTACCGTCATCCATGAACCAGATGGCTAAACTGAGCGCCGAGCGCAAAATTTTGCCGATTGATTTCGGAACCGCTTTCCTGCCATTTGAATAAAATAACGAATGGTAGGCGGTCAATTCCGGATGCGATACGGTTTTTAATCTCCAAGATTCGGTCTTGGCGTTGAAATGCGGTCGGCTAAGGCACCAATTATGGAAAATCTTCGCTTTCCAATCCAGATAATTTTTCTGCTTATCCGACTGGATCATTTCTAAGCGACAATTTTTGCCATAAACATTTGGCGCGAGCGAACCGTCTCCCAACAACATCCCGATCAGTGCTTGTTTCTCTAAAGAATCAAGCGTCAAGGATTTTTGGAGATTGCGAACTGGTTTGGACCAGCTTTTCACTTTGGAACACTTCTTAACTTCCCTCGGTATTGCCATCATGCCCTCAATTTTAACACAAATTGAGGAGGAAGGCTCCACCGATATAGTTGGGTTTTTCTAGCACCTTACGGTGCTAGGTCGCATGAGCCAGATTGACTGGACGACTTAACCCTTGTCACCGAACTTGCCTTAGGCCGCGCGAACGCAGACTTTGGGCACTCCCGGCTCCCCTGGCTTGACGGGCGGTATTGAGATCACAAACATGTCTCACACCACTGGGCAAGCGGCTTTCCCGCACCCTAGCGGTTTCCGAAAGTTTTACTCTTTTTACCCAATTCGCGCAATTTCTGGCGTAATAATACAATCTTTTCAAAACCTCTATCGTTCAGATGTTCCTTGTTACAGGTCATCAAGACGATTTGTCTGAATAGCTTGTATGATTTCGCCTTCTTCGCTTGAAGAGGGTATTTATCGAGAAATGGAAAAAGAAACGTCAACATATCCTTTCGATTGGTAATCTTGTATTTAACATGAGGATACCAACCATAGCGGTCGTAGGAACAATCATAAATTCTGCCTGTCCCGATAGTAACAACAATCCGTTCCAAGATTTCCCGGTCGTCCGCCCGCAATTCGATTTCGAATTCCGGTCTGACTTCCAGGCCTCTTTTGAGCGTCTTGTGCTCGCCGACACTGACTGAAAACGAACCTTCGCCATCAACGAAACCCGAAACATAATTCGGATTTAATTTTTCCTTTCGAATTCGCTCCTTCCCGAAAGGCTTAACCAGGCGCGGATTTCTCCGGCGGTCAATCTTTTCGGTACTACGAGCTCTGCTGACTTCTGTCATAGCGTTATGGACAATCGCTTGTCCCCTTATTCTCGAGTATAACATACAACGAGAAACTATGACAGATCTCCTATGGTAACCGTGTACACATTTTTCTCCTATCTCGATGCCACTGCACGCCATACAGTTTTTTCACAGAAGCTTCTCCCTGTACTCGCAGGATCGCCTCCGTATAGCGCCTATGACTGGCATTCAAGCTAAGAAATGCTACCTCCGATTTTGCAATCGGAGTTCCGACATCGCGTCGGAATTTACCCCTTCGCTTGTCCCCTCGCGGGAAGCAAGCTGGTATTTCGCTTCAAGACCCTGTGAACGGTCTTGGTTGGTCTTGCACCAACTAGCGTACTCGATCGCATAGCGACCCGAGTACAAGACTCGAGAACGTATTCACCGCAGTATAGCTGACCTGCGATTACTAGCAATTCCGGCTTCATGAGGTCGAGTTGCAGACCTCAATCCGAACTGGGGCCGCTTTTTTAGGATTAGCTCAGACTTGCGTCGTCGCGACCTGTTGTAGCGGCCATTGTATCATGTGTGTAGCCCAGGATGTCAAAGGGACATGCTGACTTGGCGTCATCCTCACTTCCTCTCCGGAAAACGGAGTAGTCTCGCGTGACACGTATAACACGCGACGAGGGTTGCGTTCGTTACCCCACTTAAGGGAACAATTCAAACCACGAACTGACGACAGCCATGCATCACCTGCCCAATTGTCCTTG